>BNJT01000984.1_pt1 | contig 132775 bp, 195 predicted proteins | sample 8540491 | NCBI WGS metagenome assembly BNJT01 (sample SAMD00202455, study PRJDB9452) | human saliva metagenome | host: Homo sapiens | reverse complement strand
AAACTACTATGTTTTTAGAATAAAAGGCTGAGGTTATGGGAGATGGGGAGAAGGGTACAAGGGATGATTACGAGGCATGAGCTAAATATAACTTAGGTATAATGTCCTGTGACTAGAAAGGGGTGACAGAACCGCATACCATCTCAGTCAGAATGATTATTTTCTCCCTTTTACTCCTAAAAGTATGGTATAATCTATCTTATTCACCTCATCCTAACACTGCTTTCAACAATGAAGGATGATTCTCCAAGGCTGTTAAACTTTGCATTTCTTCTGAAAAATCTGTGGAATTATTGTTGTTGTACTCAAACTCAACCTTCATTACATCCATTCCAGCGAAACTATCTTTATCAAAACTTATCCTTGAACTTTTCAATTATCTTTCAAAGTCTTTTTCCTAGTCCTCTATCTTATGATCATTTCCCACTCCTATATTCTGAAAGCCTTCCTTTGGCTTATCTAACATCTTTCTTAAGTCTTTGTCTCTTTAATTTTCTATCATTCCCTTCATAGAATTGTTGAAAGCTCTATAATATGGCCGTCTGCTCAATCATCTTTAATCTCAGTCTTTTAGTGAATACCCTTTGCAGATTTCCTTCTTTCTGACAAAGCATAAAGGACTTTTAGTCATCATAATTGCCTCTTTTTATATGAGTATAGAGAAGGCAGCATAAGCAGGAGATATCCTATGATGAATATCTCCTACAGCAGTGAGCCAAAACTTATGCTGTATAATAGGTTTTTATTTGCAAGCTTCATTTAATCCTCCTTCCATCTGTCATCACTACACTATGACAGTATCTATGACATTAACGGGAGTTTCTTTTCTCAAATTCTTTTATGAGCATCTATTATCCTGTCATTTCCTGTGTAATCCTCGTAAAGATCACTTAGTATTAACTGTTCCCTTGATAAAACCTGATTAGGTAAGTCGTGAAGTGTCTTGAGGTTAGGAGATTCACTTACTGTGAGGCTCAGGTCTTTCCTTCAAAATAAGCCTCGTGGGCCTTATCATCCTATGACAGTGTAGCTACTTTCATACTGCTCTCCTCTTTGTTCTTCTAGCAGCACATCTATCCTTTTAAGGAGAATAATAGGGTGAGGCAGGCTTAGATTATATAGTCATCAGCAAAGAAATTCAAGGCTTCTACCTGAGTATTTATATCTTCATAAGCCGTCAGCATAATTACTCCATATCTGACTTAAAGCTCAGTCCTTATATATTCAAGTACCTGTAGACCCTCATCCGGGAACCTTTATCTCAAGTACAGCCAAATCAAAACTCTTTTCTTTACAGTCTCTCCACGGCCTCATCTCACTGCGCACTCTGTCACCTATGCCCAGCTACATTCCTGTATGTTCCATAATCACTTCTCTTATGGTTTGCTTCATCTTCCAGAATAATATTTCACCGCCATATCATCTCTCCTCTTCTTTTGCATAGACTATTCTATCACAACAGTATGAATTCATGATAGCAATGCTTTCTTTTTATATATTTTAATTTCCATCGATTTCCACAAAAAATCCTGCCCTTTGGTATTCACACCAAAAGACAGGACTTGCTTCAATTTATGACTAGTCTCTATCTACTATTTTATCTTGCTTTTACTTGTTATTTTCACTCAGCTATCTGTTTCCTTACAAGATTCTTAATATCACTTTTAATACTCTGTGTGTCAACAACTGAATCTTCACCCAGTTTCCTAAAACTCTGCTCTATCTACATTTGTATATTCTTGTTTATCATCATATGTGATTATTCTTATCATCTTCCTTCATAATGACTTCTCACCTTTAATATATGACTTTTCTCTTATCCAGGCAGTGCCCAATGTAGTTAACATAATAAACCCAATATATCCTAAAATCAGGTACATGTACTCGATACCAATTCTTTCAAATCCATAAATGATAAAATATATCCTATTACGACCGTTCCAATTATAATCGGATACAGTCTTTGGCTTATCAGAGAAGATAATCGATTTTGCTAAAGAATAAAAATAAACTGGCCATGTGAATATCAATCCAAATATGACAAGTGCGTATGCCAGTGAAAAATGCAGGATGAATCTTTTAGCTATTGCAAGCATTGGTATATCAACCGTAGAAGCTAGTTTTACATTGGCATATAAGATACAGGTTGTTACTGTAGTGATAATACCAACTACTAGTCCGCGAGGAGCCCGCTCTTTTCTGCAACTCCTATCCTCAAAATGGAACCACCCAGAGCAAACGACATTTGAAACTCCTGTCATAGACGCATGGTGAAAAATAGTTTACTACAGAAAAGCCATATATTTGGCATCGGAGATGAGTATCGTACTTTGATATTGCCTCCTAATTCTTCTATATCAAAACTCTGTCCAACAAAAAGTATATACCATATTAATCATAATCATAATAAAAATTATGAGAATTAAATATTCCAATAACTCCGGTTATTTTCTCAAAATCAAGGAAACTAACAAAGATTGCCAATCCTGCACATATCAGCGCACCAAAAGCCAAGACAGTAACTTAAACTGCTCATTAAGATTTGATCCAGCACCTGCAGTCATTACAAAGCCCACCACAAAGCATCATTATAATTAAAAAGAAATATCAAAGTTTTTATTAGTTGTTGGTCCTGCTATTTGTGAAGAACTTCAAAATGATCATTAGAACGAAATAACTACCTATGCAATTATTATTTTACTAAAAATTACTTATAACTCAGAAGAGTTCCTATAAATTTCCCCATATACCAAAACTAACAAAATACTGCATTAGTCCTGTCCTGGGAATAAGCCTGCACAATAACTACCCCAACATATGCTAAGGCTATATTAATAATAACATTATTTACCTCTTAACTATTTAATTCCTAAATCAGTTCAAATAAGTATATCTTATCTATATTTCAAATACTTATGGTTTTGGCTTCATTCATTATAATGGTGCCTACAACAAAACAATTGATTATTTCCCTGCGTATTATATCTACTTAAATTCATATTTAGCGCAAATCAGAAACAGAAGTTTTATTCTTTATCACTTGCAAATATATTTTAACGCCATCAATAGCTCTACTGCATCTTTTAGCATTTCTCTGCTACTTCTTTAACATTCTCAGAGCATTCTCTGCTCACTTCTTTAACCTTTGATGCTTTCTCAGCCGCACCTTCTGCTTCTGTTTTTACATCCTACCAATTTACAGACCTTCTTTTGCAGCACCCTTAGCCTGATCAATCCTTCTCTTCAATTGCCATAGCAATCCTCCTTTGCAGTTAAATTATTTATAATAACATTGTCTAATATCAGTTGATACAACTATTCTTTTATTGATAGTCTTAGCCATTGATGCTAACAGAATAAATAATCAACAAATATACAACAACCATTATACACTAATAGGCATTTTTAAATCATAATCAAATTACTTCATCTATATATAAGTCTTTTCTCTTTGACAAATCTATAAACTCACTGCGGGATACTACCATCGGCTTTGACGATGAGACCTTGTTGTCACACGCACCTCTAGCTTCTCTTCCATCACTAAGCATAACCCTCGTGCCTATGAAATTGTCCGCTATATGTTCTAAGAATACAGTATACATACGCATCATATTTCTGTATTCCGTCATCCTCAAACATCTTAATAACCTTAAATGGGCACACCATTCCTCTGTAAAGATCTGGCAGAAGTAATAACATCGACAAATATCTACCAGGGCTATAAGCCATGCATATGGATCAATTTCCTTGACATTAAATGGTGAAGGATAACCACTTCCATCTAACTTTTGATGATGCTGCAGGTGTAGCATTTTAATACATAGGGGTTAGCCTTCAATTGCTTTAAGTATCTGATAACCTGCCACAGGATGGTTTTTCAATTACATCAAACTCTTCTTCTGTAAGTTTTTCCGGCTTGAAATAATCTCACTGGAATGGTAAGTTTTTCCTATGTCATCAGTAAAGACCGCATTCCTGTGCAATGCAATTTCTTTTGGAAACAGCCAAAGCCACTGTGCAAGAAGACCTGCAAGCATAGCAACATTTGAAATATGTACAAAAGCATACATCATCAAAGCGGCGTAAATTGGATAACAAATCAAAGGTAGGAAGACTTCCCTCCGGCATAACCAAGTCTCCCATAATCTTCTTTGCCGTAGTTTCAAGATCTGCATCCGGATTGCCATCCACAATACGATTTAAGGTTCCTCTTAATTTTAACTACTCTGGAGAGACTTACCTCTAAACAGCTTGTAGTCAGGACTTTGCTGTACCCCTTTCATAGTAGAGATATCTCTCATCTGAATAAAATTTCTTTCTCTGTATTTTTCAAAATCCTTTTTCGTAATAAATATAAAAGAAACATCATTTTTCTTAAGCTTCTCTATACTATCTGCAGTCACTTCTTCATTGCATTAAGCAGCAGTATCCCGGCCTTTGTGTGTACATCCTTAGCTATAACCATCCCCGGCTGTAATTCTCCACATCTCTTTAATACCATAATCATTCCCTCATTTCAAGTTAATAGTATAGTAGATATATAACCATTATAGCTATAATTATTATCAACATAAAAAGGTAGATATTGCAATAATACAATACCTACCTTAATAATATTAAACTTTAATTACTTAAGAGCAACCTTGAGCGCTGCCTCTTCAAAGCTTAGCCTGTGATAGACTCAGCATCTTCCTTAGAAGTAGCTTCCTTGATTACCTTTGGAGCAGCCTCAACTGCTTCCTTAGCTTCATAAGACCAAGGCCTGTAAGTTCACGAACAACCTTAATAACCTGTAATCTTCTCTGCGCCTACTTCTGTAAGCTCTACATCAAATTCAGTCTCTTCTCTTCCAGCTGCTGCTGCGCCAGCTTCTGCTGCTGCAACTACAACGCCTGCTGCTGGAGTACGCAAATTCTTCCTCATGAAAAGCCTTTGCGAGATCGTTTGAATTCAAGTACGCTCATCGCCAGTGACATCGATAAATTCCTGAGTTGTCGTATTAAATACCTCCATTAAAATTAAATGTTTTTGGCCACGCGTTTTGACCATCTGATAACAAAATTAAGCTTCAGCTCCATTTCCCTGCTTTTCTGCAATCTGGTTAAGCTACACGAGCAAGGTTGGTAATGAGGCGACTGTAAGCTGCCAAGGAGTTTTGAAAGTAAGCTCCTCTCTTGAAGGAATGGTTGCAATAACATTCATTCCCTTTGCGTCATAGATGAGTTCCCTCTACAACGCCGGACTTGATTTCGAGCGCTTTTAGCCTGCTTTGCAAAATTAGAGATAATTCTTTCGCGGCAGCAGTAGCATCCTCATATGAAAATGCAACAGCTGAAGGTCCTTCTAAGTCCACATCAACTGTGCAGAAAAATCAGTTCCTTCAAACGCACGCTTTGAGAGGTGTTCTTGTATACCTGTATGCCAACTCCTGCCTCTCTTAACTCCTTGCAGGCTTTGTGTCCTGCTCAGCAGTGAGTCCACGATAGTCAGCTAAAACTATGGAACTTGCTTTTTCAACATCATCACTCAATCTCATCAACTATTGGCTGTTTGATTTTCAACTTTTAGGCATAATCTTCCTCCATTCAGAAACACCTTTAATCAGTTTCCTGACTGGGATAGAGTGTTTCTAGTAATACTTACTGCTTGAAGTCAGATGAATTATCGAGATTTGCTCAAATAAAAAGCCTGAAACTGCGAGAGGTTTCAGACCGTAATATTCTTAAAATAATTACATCCCTCGGCAGGCGCTTCCACTTACGCATCTTAACTGCAGTGTACCTGCTGTCTTCGGCAGCTGTTCTTAACGAACGCTATTACTTATATCATAGTTGAAAGCATTTGTCAAGTAACAATCTAGACCAATATAGATTTTTCCTTCATACCCCTCCTAAAATCGGCACGAGAAAGAATCCTGCTTGCAGGATTCACCGCCTGCGACTCGCGTCGCGACATCTACCCACATCCGCCGCAGTGCGATCCCTCGAGGAGATTTTTAATTTGACGAGTAATTTCGGAGAAATTTCCTGTCAAGTCATCAAGAGCTGCCTCGGCGAAAGCCCTACTTTAACCTATCTTTTTATGATACACTAAGCTTAGATTTTTCTTATAACTTTCCTTTTTATCTATGATATGCCAGTTATCTCCCTCTCTTACAGGGGCGATTCCTTCACTGAAAGAACTTGCATCATCATACTTGGGCTTTACTACCTCTTTCCCTTTTTGTGATAAAACCCACTTACCGGTTTCCCAATCTACTATCGTACCTCAATGCCAGTCCTTCTCTAAAATCTCCTGCATAATCGTATAAGCTTTACTACCTCTTTCCCTTTTTATTGATATAACCCATACTTGCCGGTTTCCCTATCTCCCTATCCTTACCCTAGCCAGTCCTTCACTAAAATCTCCTATAGAATCATACTTGAAAGCTACTACCTCTTCCCTTTTTATTGATATAACCACCTTACCGTCCTTATATACCCCAGCCAGTCCTTCTCTAAAATCTCCTACAGAATCCTTACTAGGCTTTTAATACCTCTTCCCCTTTTTATTGATATAACCACACTTACCGTCCTTATATACCACAGCCAGTCCTTCACTAAAAATACTGCTTTATCATGCTTAAGCTTTACCACCTCTTCCCCTATTGATATAACCCCCACTTACCGTCACTTCTTTACTAGCCAGTCCTTTGCTATGAAAGATATACATCCCATCATACTTAGGCACTACCTCTTCCCTGTGATAAAAACCACTCTTGCGTCCTTCTCTACCAGAAAGCCAGTCCTTCACTGAAAGCTCCTACATAATCATACTTAGGCTTTACTACCTCTTCCCCTTTTTATTGATAAAACCACTCTTGCCGTCCTTCTCTGCAAGCCAGTCCTTCACACAAGCTCCTACATCATCATGCTCAAGCTTTACTACCTCTTCCCCTATTGATATAGCCCCCACTTACCGTCCTTCTCTGCGAAGCCAGTCCTTCACTCAAGCTCCTACATAATCATGCTTGAAACTTTCTACCTCTTGCCTTGCATCGATGCATAACCATACTTACCGGTTTCCTTATCTCCTATCCTTACCCAAGCCATTCCTTCATATAAGCTCCTACATAATCATCTCGACCTTTTACTACCTCTTCCCTTTTTATCGATATAACCATACTTACCGTCCTTCTTTACCTAGCCAGTCCTTCTCTGAAAAGCTCCTACTTCATCATACTTAGCCTCGCAAACACCTCTCCTGTCTGAAATATCCCACTATCACTAGCGAAATTAACAACACTGAAATCTTTTTTAACATTTTCTTCATTTTCTTTTCCTTTCATCTCATTAAACTTTTAATCTTTCTTTCTTCCTTCTTCCCGACATATAAGCTCTCTCTCAAGGACTTATATCTATCCTTTCAGAGTAGTCGTTTCATGCCGCCTGATTCTAACCCTCCTTTTCCCCATAAAAAGCAAACGCCTAAGATAGCATCTTTATAGTTCTTCTTTTTCTATCAAAACGAATTTATCACACAATAAGCTATTATTCAGCTAAGTATTTCAACGAATTTATTTTACAAATCTTCATCCTTCTGTAAAGAGTCTAAAATCTCCCTCACCCTTGCAATATGTAAGAATACAATAGATGGAAACCTCACCTATACAAAAGAGTTAGTTTTTATTTAAGTCGGTGCCCGCTTTGTATGGAGTGTTTACGGATAGATACTATCCTTTGCTTTTCCCCCTTATGTAAATCTAATTTACATAATCGGCAATATCCTTCTCCATAAACAATACAATACATATTTTTTATAAAAAGACCAATCATGACTAGATCTTTTTCTTAGTTTTCATCTCAGCTGGCGACGGGAGTCGGACCCGTGACCTCCGCACTGCAATGCGACGCTCTACCACCTGAGCCACGCCAGCAACACATTACTCTTATGAGCAACCTTAGACATTCTACTAAATTTTTAAGTTACGTGTCAAAGCATCATTTTCGTAAACCCGGCTTTTTCAGATATTCATATGGTAAACATCTGTCAAAATACTATATTCATCTTCTAAAAATACTCTTGAGAAAACTGTATCTTGTCTGCTGTGCAAACTAACCGCCCCTATTACTGCCTGCATCATTTGCCAAGTTCACGCAGCCTCTAAGACCAGTCCTTCTGCAAAATTAGGCATAGCTTATGATTAGTACCTTTTCCTTACCTTATCACAAAAAGTTTCTTCTGTCTTGATACTCCTCCACCCAAAATCACCATTTTCAGGATTAAATGTATGCACCAGACCTATGATAGCAGCTGAAATATAGCCTATCCAGTTTCTACATATTTAATTTGCAGCTTCGTTTCCTGCTGCCACTTCGCTTAAATATCAACCTTCCATCCATCATGTTGCATTTATGCCTCTTAGTTTCACCTGACATAACAGCCTTTTTAACTACTTTCTTACAAGTGCACTCGTAGAACCATAATGCTCTATACACCCTTATTTCACAGGAACAGACTTCTCCCCCTACATTTTACCGGAATATGAGCCTATTTCACCGCAAATCCTTTCCTGCCAGTAAAATCTTAGAATCATCCATTATTCCTCCACCTACTCCGGTTCCAATAGTCCATAACAACTACATTTTTCCTGCCTATTGCAGCCCCTTCCACATTTCACTCCGCTGCCGCATTACTATCGATTGAAAACTGCTGTATGCTGCTCGATTCACTTTCAAGCCTTTCCTTAATATGGTTCCCTTCCAATTCTTAACTCTGACCTGCAGAACCCTCTACTATACCCTAACTTAGAGTTTATTCCTCCTGTAGCAGATACGCCTATTCCTGCAAGTTCCGTAAATTTCTTATCATTGTTTTTCCTCTCAGCCCTGCACTCTTAATCACTGTTTTTCAATAATAGGTGTTTCATAATCATCAAATTTAACAGGATATTCTAAAACATAACCCATCATCCTTCCTTCTTCATCTACAAGGCCGAAATTTTACAGCAGTGCCCATAATATCTATTCCCAAATCCCATTTTATCTTCCATTTTACAATACCTTCCTAATAATTATATTATATCTACTCTTCCTGTACCTGATTCCCATTAAAAAACAACCCCTTAGCCGGAAGAGTTGTTTTCCAAGATGCTCTGTCTTTCTTTCTATTATCACCGGGATATCCTCAGGCTTTATCTTTCCCTTACCTGCTTTTACAAGAGTACCTGCTATTATTCTTACCATATTGTAGAAAAACCATCTCCCTTACCCTAATAACTGATTCATTTCTTAAGAATTCTTTCACATCTATCTGAAAATACTGTCCTTATCTTATCTTCCTTATCAGTCTTTGTAGAGGCAGAATGATGTAAAATCGTGTCTGCCTTCTATAAACTTTGCAGCCTCCTTCATATTCTCTATATTTAAGTCATCTTTTACATTATGGATGTACATTCTATCCGTAGGAAATGGGATTTTTGCAGTGTTTATATGATATTCATAAGTCTTGTCAATTACATTTCTCCTTGGATGAAAATCAATGGGCACTTCTCTGCTTTCCATAATTCTAATACTGTCTGGCAGTTTTTGTATTAGAGTGCAGCAGCAGCAAGTTTTTCAGCAGGAATTGTTGTATTAGAATCAAATACAGCCACATTCCCATGAAGTGTACCCTGCATCAGTCCTGGCTCCTATGGTTTACAATATTTTCCTTAAAGGCTCCGATAGCTTATCATTAACACAACCTTCAATTATTTGGAGTTCCGGCTGATATTGATATCCACAGTAAGCGGTCCATCATAAGCAACTGTCAGTTTAAATCTCTTTCGTTTTAGTCAGACTCAATGTATTTATTAGCCAGTATATTCCACTGCTATTATTACTCCTACCATATACAGGCCACATATGCAACTCCGTCCGGTCTTTTATGCTTGAGCGGTTTCATCTTGGTCCTTCCCTCGCCTCCCTGGTAACATCTTGGCTCATGTAAGCCATTGCCGGAGTCAGTTGCCGCTAAACTGCTGATACAAGAGGAACTAGAGATGGGGATGAGAGCCTTTGCCTTGTCAGTAGATCCTCCCACCGTTTCCAAGAATCTGCACCTCTGGCGGACTGAGCCTTCCTCATCTTATCTGTTTCTTCCTAACAATATAGGTATGAACCTCTTGGTGCAATCGACATCATCCTTAGCGCTATTTCATCGTGCGGAAGCCCCACCTTTTTCCCCAAATACTGAAAGCCCCTTTTCCATACCGTCGGTAAGCTGGTTTGGACTCGTGGTAGAAGTAGCTGCAGATGAACCTATAATTAAGAGTATAAGCCCTAATTCCGCCAGGCCACTACAGCTATCTTTATGACTTCTTCAGTTATTTTCACATTTCCAGAAATGTAAGTTCCCTGCCGGAGTCAAACATATTAAAAACTACGAGTAAACAAAAGTAAAATAAATACAGCTTTAAGCCCTTAATTATAAACTTAGTAGCAGCACTTTTGACGGTTTGATCACTGTGCCCAAAGATGAAACTACAATAATATAACCTGTAAAGCTGCTGAATAAAACAGCGATACAATGAGAAATTATTGTTCCTGCAAGTTTACACTCTTGGATCAAGCACTGTGTGTCACCAGATCTGCCGGATAATACTGTCCCTATTGTTATATCTCTGAAAATCATTTTACATCCTATCTATCATAATGGAGTCTGTAAATGCTCTTAAAATTTCTTCTTTGCCTCTTCAACTGTGGACACATCTATATCTACATCAAGACCCAAGCCCTTCATTTTCACACTGCATTACATGGGTAATTTGAGGGGCTGAGAAGTCCCATTCTTTCAGAGTTCCCTGTAATGCCTAAACACTTCTTTACTGGAGTACCGTCGATGCGCAACCTTCCCGTCATTTCATCGGCTATAATTCTATCAGCATACTTTGCCACATCTTCCATACTGTGGAAACCAAGATTACACAGTAAGCCCTTCTTTACTTGATTTTGCTATCTGATCTAAGATTTCATCCCTTCCTCTTGGATCAAGTCCTGCACCAGTAGGCTCATCTAAAATAAAGTATTTCCGGCTTCATTGCATCTAAAACTCCGCAATAGCAACTCTGCGTTTCTGTCACGCCCGAAAGTTCAGATGGAGAATCATCGTAGCATTTTTCCGGAAGCCCCACACCACTGTTTATAGCTGCGTACTCTCAATCGACTTCAAGTTTGCTAAAGCAGATTCTTGGGCCCCAAATTTTACATCTTCAAAGTACTGTTGTCTCAGTTGATACTCCAGGATACTGAAATACAAGTCCCACCTTACTGCTAGAATACTTCATATTGAAGTCCTTATCGTAAATATCCTGGCCATTAAAATAAATTGTTCCACCGGTTGCCTTTTTCAAGTCCGTTAAAATGCTGAATGAGGCGCTCGATTTTCACAGAGCCTGTATGCCCTATGATACCAATGAACTCCCCCTTATTTATAGTGAGGCTTACATCATCCAGAGCACTCATAGGCTAGTACACGCTGTATACATACCCTTCTTATATTATCTGCTATGAGTAGCATTTTTGATAGCCTCCTAGATTCTTCAACTGTGAGCACCTGTTTCAGCTATAGGAACTCCACTTTTTCCTAAGTTCATATGCAAGCTTTGTAACCTGCGGTACATCAAGCCTGCCAACTTTCAAGATCTTTCAAACCTCCTGTAAATACTTCTCTTGGCGTTCCCTGAAGTACTATCTTTCCTTCTTCCATCCAAAGACCTGCTCTGCCTCTATAGCCTCATCCATATATTAATGTGTAATCAGGACCAATGAGTAATATTATCATGTGTCAACTATGAATAGTCTTAGGAAACCTCTTTTCTTCCTATCGGATCGAAGCTATATTTCCAACACAGGTTCATCAAGTACTGCTACACACTGGCTTCATTGCCATTATTCCCTGCAATTGCAACCTCTGTTTCTGCATCCTCCCCGACGGCTTATTGGGAGAATGTTTGGCATATCCTGACATTCCTACTGCCGCCAAGGCTTTCTTTTAACTCTCAGGAGGTATTTCTTCGGTTGGTGCTCATATTTTTCCAGTCCGAATCACATCTTCTTCGACAACTGAGCAATAATCTGATTATCGGGATTTTGAAGAACACCATGCGCACCTCTGTATCTTATATTTAATAGATTTTCAACATCTTTTGTATCAAAACCCATTATAACATACAGTACCCTCTGTAGACTTTTGAAGCAATGCAGTAAGGTGTTTTGCAGAGGATTGATTTACCCAGAGCCGTTATGCCCTAGTATGGCTATAAAGTCTCAGCCTTCAGAAACTTCTAGTTCAACTCCATCATGGCCTCTCTGTTTCTTTCAGTGTACCTTCTTCATCACGTCTTATATAGTTTCCGACACTTTTGAGATTTTTAGCATCTATTATTCATTTATGGCCACCCTTTTCATTTTACAGACTTAGTTTCATCTGTTTCCAGATGAAAGTATAACACATGTAGACGTGATAGTAAAATGATGGGATAATATAAATTTTATCTCTGTATAATCCATAAGTGCCTGCACCGATTGGTCATCACGGTGCATCTTTTTCTAATTTATTTCTTCCTACATGTTCATTATGCGACGTAATCAGCAAAACATTGCTCACTGCGGCACAGGATTAGTATTTCCTGAGTTAAGATGCTGCAAGGGAGGCTACAAGCACTAGCTGCATCGCAATATTTCTTAAACTCTCATTGGCTGATGATGCCGACAGCACACCGCAGCCTTCTTTTCCACGCCCGCCTTTTTCAATAAATACTACACCGGCTCCCGTATCACGCACTTGGCGAAAAACCCGCAATAACCACGCGCACTTGTTAAGAAGGTGCCTGCATCACTCATCGCGTCCGAGATGGTCAGACTATCAGTATCTACTCCAATACGCATGAAACGGCTTTCCATCTCGCCAACAGCATACGTACTACCCAGTCAAATACTATCAGCCTGCTCTCTCATCATAATAAATGATTAACAAGCCCTTGCTATCTGTCTCATCCGTCAGATTATATGTATGTGCAGGAGTTCCTGATAGCTCTCATACACTGTTTTTGCTGCCTTTGTATCATCTACAAAAGGTCTCCATATGTTCGTACACAAATTCCCTATATCCGTTAAATCCACATCTTTTGCAAATCTTGAAAGGGATGCATTTGATACAAAAGTGTTTTCTGTCATATGTTTTGGCAGATAAATCAATATTTTCTGTGTTATTAAGATCCACATTCCTTTTTCAGCCTGAGTAAATGTGTTATACCTTGATTCTATAAGCGGAAGCAGAGATTTTTGAATAAAATGCCATATCTTCACTCCTTACTATATAACCTGATTATTTCCTGCCGTTTTAATAATATCTGCAATTTTTCTTACTGAGGTTATTATGGCTCTCTGCGTCAGATACATATAATCAATCTCATTCATTTTAGAGCATTCTCCTGCATTAATATCGTAACAGCCTTCTTCTCCTGCATCGATTTCACTTAGAGTTTTGCAAGCTTATAAGACTTATCAGAACATCTTCCCATTTCACCTGATACACTCTGAAGTTTCACAGCCTTTTTCTATAGGCGGAGGGGTTATTACTATAATCTGCGGTTTAAAAGCCAAATGTCAAGTGATGAAGCCGTCCGAATAAGTCTTCTCACTCCGTCTGACCATATATTCGAGGTGGCACTAAATCTCTCCACTTACAGTCATTGGTTTCAAGCATAATTGTAAGCCAGTCAAGCCTAGATGGGACTGAGACAGGGAACTATGTGTTTAAGCCCATTCATGCCTTCATTCAAAGGGATCATCAAATACAGCAGTCCTTCCACAAGTCCTCTTCAACCACTATGTAACCATCACTTAGAAAATATCCTGCAGCACACCTGTATATCGCACACCTTTTCAAATCTTCCTCCGTAACCCTATCATAGCCCCCAGAGTATTAGGTCACTAAAGCAAAACTATTCTTCTCTCCTGCATAATATCTCCTCTATTTTTACCATTATTTACAAAACATCTGCAAAGTACCGTAATTTGGCTAAAGCCTTTTTCGATATTCGCAGATGTTTATTGTCTTTCTCAAAGATTAAAAATCCGGCCGTTAAAAACTTAACTTTTAAAAGTTGCCTTTCTTATAGTCTCAGGCTTATCTGTCATAATCCCGGCCTGTGGCCATCCTGCAGCATACAAACCAGAAAGTCTCCTTCATATAAATTCACTGTACCAATTGGTTCACCACATAGTGTCATAATATCAGGCTTATACTCCCCTGCTTCCATATTGGCTGTAATACAAAGGTCAATCCTTTCGCTGCCACACTATGTAGTGAATGTCTAATAATCTTTATGTACTCAAAGGCTCTCTCCTCTACAGGAGCTGTTGTAAATTCCATCAGGTTCACAAAGACATCATCACCATCTATGTCATATCTTTTTAAAGCTCCATTGAAGTTAAATCATTGTTCTTTTACAAAATCAAAACACTTCCTAAATTTTTCCTGTAAAAATTCGTACTACTCAGGATATTTAATATTTCCAAAAATCATCACCTTCTCCTTTTAGCAGAATTTTTCTCTTGCTTCCCACTTATCTCTTAGCAGCCTCTTCCACTATGAGCATATCTTCTTTATTAAGTTCATAAAGAGGCGCTCTTACGCTTCCTATGTCAAGCTTTTCATTTTATTCTAAGAATCTCTTTAATTACTCGTACATATTACCGGTTGCAGAACACATTTTATAAATAACTTCATTGGCACATACTGTACTTCCCTCGCCTTGTCAAATTCACCCTTTTTAACGAGTTCGTCCATCTTCAGGAAAGGAGTTCCAGGCATCACACCGTAAGTACCGCCTATTCCACCTTCTGCTCCTATTGCCCTTCCGCTTATAAACTGCTCGTCAGGACCGTTGAAAATGATGTAATCCTCACCTGCAGACCTTGAACATCTATGAATGTCCTGTACGGGCATTGAAGAATTCTTTACACCGATTACATTTTTGTTATTTCTCATTATTTCAAATAATTTACCTGTAAAGAGCTACGCCTGCAAGCTGTGGAATATTGTAGATAACAAAGTCGGTATTAGGAGCTGCACTGCTTATATCATTCCAATACTTAGCTATAGCATATTCAGGAAGTCTAAAATAAATAGGTGGTATAGCTGCAATTTGCGTCTACTCCCAGTTTCTCAGAATGTGCTGCAAGCTCCATAGAATCCTTAGTGTTATTGCAGGCAACATGGTTTAATAACTGTAAGCTTTCCCTTGGCAACTTCCATTACGCTTTCAATAACTTGCTTTCTATCAGCTACGCTCTGATAAATCACACTCTCCTGAAGAACCATTTACATAGATTCCCTTAACACCCTTTTTATGAAATACTCAGTCAGAGCCTTTACTCTCTCAGGGCTGATCTCACCTTTTCATCATAACAAGCGTAAAATGCAGGTATTATACCTTTGTACTTTTCTAAATTTCTCATCTTTCTTTCCTTCTTTCTTAAAAATATTAAAAATATAACCACAACTAGCGTAACAGGCTGCTTAATTCCGGTTACGCTAGAAAAAACCTAATTTTTATTCACTAACCCTTTACTGCACCCATAGCTATTCCTCTTGTAAAGTACTTCTGGAAAAGCAGAAGACTATAAGAATTGGTATGGACATAAGTGAAGCTCCAGCCATAATAAGACCAAAAATCGGTGGCATTTTCTGCCTGTAACTTAGCTATACCAAGTGAAATTGTCAGGTTATTTTTGAGACTAAGCATAATAAGCTGCATAAAGTAATCATTCCAGCTATTAATAAAGGTAAAAGATTGCAAGAGCACCTATGCAGTTTAACCATTGGAAGAACTATCTGTACAAAGGTCTTTGCTTCATTGGCCCCGTCTATTCTGGCCGCCTCGAGCATTTCTGTTTGGAACTCCTTCAGAGAACTGTTTCATAAGGAATACACCGAAAGGCCAGCCCACGTAGGGAAGATAACTGCCCAAATTGTATTATATAATCCGAGGTGCTGACATTTCACGAAGCAGAGGAATAAGAATAACCTGCTTTGGAAGTGCCATAGCCGCTACTATAAGTGAGAATAACAGTATTCTGCCACGAAAACGCTTTTTAGCAGAGCATATCCTGCCATAGCTGCTGTGAGTACAGGTAAGAGCCATAGCTGCTACAGCCATAAATACCGTATTAAGAAGCCATCTTATGGGAAAGCTGCTGCCTCAGGTCCGCTGGGTGAACCAATCTCAAATATAGCTGCTTTCTGCTTTGAAAAAGTTTCTGGAAATTAGTCATTACCCACTCACTTGGAAACCATACAGGAGAGGTTGCATTTATTTCTGCCGGAGTCTTAAATGCACCTGTTATTATCAATACAAAGGAAAAGTAAAAAGTATAGCAAGTATTGTAAGCACTATCAAACAAAAAGATTTTTGTAAGGTGTCATCTTATTAATGCCTGAATTACTATAGTCTGCATTTTTATTCTTTTTCATTTTCTACCTCTTTCTCGCTGCAAAGGAATTGAACTGCTGAAAGTAGCCTGATGAAGATTGCAGTACTACTCCCATTGCGTTACCATATCCATATTTATAAAGCTTAAATGCTGTATAATAGATATAGTACATTACAGTATCCGTACTGTGGTTTGGCCCACCGATGTAAGCAGCTGGATGAGTGCAAAACACTGGAAACTGTTAATAGTGGTGATAACTAAAATATAAAGAGTAGTAGGCATATATGTTTGCCCATTTAATTCTCCAGAATATTTGGAAAGGAGTTGCACCATCCACCTGTGCTGCCTCTATATAGGAGAGGTCTACATTTCCAAGTGCTGCAACATAAAGTACTATAGGCTGGCCTACAGAAGTAGTGAAAAGTATAAGAATAATACACCATAGTGCAAATCTCTCATCTCCGAGCCAGTTGATATTTTTCATCAATAAGCCCTGTTATCTTTCCCAAATAGTTTGCTACTCCGCAGTAATTGTTAAATATCCACTTCAAACTACTGTAACTGCAACCGAGCCTGTTACAACCGGAAGATAGAAAATTACTCTAAAGATTGAAAGTAACTTTCCGTTCATATTATAAATGGCTGAGGATACCCAAAGTGAAAATATAGCTACTACAGGGACTGAAACAACTACTATTAAAAAGGTATTGGCAAGTGCCTTTAAGAATACCTTATCACTAAAAAGATTAGTATAATTGTCAAACCCTATGAATACATCTTTACATCCTTGCCCATTGTAGAATCAAAGAAACTCGTATATATACATATGAACATAGGTAATATTACGAATCCTACAAAGAAAATAAGACTTGGAAGTAAGAAAAGATAAGCATTTCTTGTTTCTCTTGCGGCAAGAACCTTACTCCTTGCCGAAACTGTATTTGTTCTCAAAACAGTTTCCTCACTTTCTAATATAATTAAGAATGCCATAGCCGCCTCTCAGACTGCAGCATAACTTAGTTTTGCTCTCTAATCCGAGTATTGTGCGGTCTATGGCATAATCTTTATCTAATGACTATCGCTTATATAATTATTTTTGCAGCTGCGTTGGCTTCCTTATTGCACTCAGTTACAACCTTCTTGATGTCATCTCCTGCTCCAACCTTCTGAAGCATATTCCACCAAGCTGTACGTGTCTCAGGCCATCCCTTTGTTACCTGATAATAGTCACCCATGTTAGGCATGAAGTTCTTAGTAAACATAGCCATTGTGTCAGCTATCTCTGTTCCTGCATAAACATCTGTTAACTGGCTGTGTACAGGGAAGAATCCTGAAACCTTTACAGACTCTTTTAACCTGGCTGCATCAGTTAGCCATAAAAGTCGATGAAGGTCTTAGCTGCCTTAATCTTAGCCTCGTCCTTGTTATCGAAGATACCGAATCCCCAGATACCGCCGCAAAAGCTTAGCTGTTCCATCTTCTAGAAGGAACTGCATAGGAAGGATTTCTGAACCATCGTTTGTGGTACCTGCTGCTGCATTATCTGCATTGTTCTGCTGTGAAGCATTCCAGCAAAGTGATACAGCAAGTGTTCCATTACGGAAAAGTGTAATTTCATCACCACCTGCTATAGAAGGATCGAAGTTCACACCCTTTGTCTTCTTAAGTGTCTCAAGAGCCTTAATATTCTTCTCATCATCTATGTGTACTGTGTATGCTCAGCATTTGTAAATGTTCCGCCATAGAGGTTATTTTACAAGGGCTCTTGTTCCCTGGTCTCACCTGACCGTTGCAGTAAGCAGCGAGTACATTTTCCTGTCCCTTTTTCTGAACAGCATCAACAGCCTTGAGGAGTTCTCTGTTGTCCAAGTATGCTTTTCAGCATCAAGATACTTCATAACATCAGCTTCTTCAAACATCTTTTTATTTATTGCCATGCATGTGCAACCATGCAAAGTGGATACTCATAGTACTCTACATCTGTAGCCCTTGCAGGCAGCTGTAACATTCTCATAGAAGTCTTTAGAAACATCTGTATAAAGGTCTGACAGGTCAACCATAAGTCCCTTTTGCACCCCAGTTAGCTACAAGTCTTTCAGGTCCTTCCATAACGATGTCAGGAGCCTGTCCACTCTTCGATAGCCGTATTTACCTGATCATCACCGTTAGTGTAATCAGATATTCAACGCTTACGCTGATATCAGGATATTTTTGCATTAAAGTTCTGAAGAGGTCCGTCAACTGTTGTAGAATCGCCCTCACTTGCCAATTGGATATGTCCAAAGGGTAGCTAGCTGTCTTCTCTCCTGCAGCTGATGTTGTCTCTGCAGCGCTTCCAGGATTGCTAGCTGTACTTGAAGCCTTTGTAGAAGAAGCTGTTGAAGTCTTTGTACTTGCATTATTCTCAGCAGGCTTTGAGCATCCGATAAGAGATGTTGCCATAATAGCAGCAAGTACAAGTGAAATTACTTTTTCAATTTCATAAATCTTTCCTCCTTAGAAATGTCTTTTTAATTTATTTTACAGCAGCTAATGCTTCTGCAAAAGATTTTTGTTATAAGCTGCGGTCTTGTAATTATAGAACCGACAACCACACTGAAAGCTCCCTAATTCAATCACTCTCTTTGCTTCTTTCAGGGGCGCTTACATTACCCTCAGCAATTACATTGTGTTTTGCATTTTAATGATTTCCCTAAGTATTTCAAAATCATTATCTGCAATTTTAAAGTTGCTCACTCTGCTTTTGTGTAACCTACCATAGTAGGACTTACAAAGTCAAATCCAAGTTCATCCGCATGAAGTGCTTCTTCAACAGTAGAACAATCCGCCATAAAAAGCTGGTTAGGATATTTTGTTTTAACCTCCTTAAAGAACTCATCTATTGTAAGCCCTCCGGGTCTTTTTACCAATAGTTGCATCCATTGCTATTATATCAGGCTTAACCTCCATAAGTTCTTCTATTTCTTTCATAGTAGGAGTAATATAGACATCAGAACCTTCATAATCTCTCTTGACTATTCCAATAATCGGAAGATCAACATTCTTCTGAATCTCAGCATATGTCTTCTTTAGTATTTGCCCTTATTCCGGCTGCTCCACCTTCTTTAGCTGCTAAAGCCATCCTTCCCATTATAAAAAGAAGAAAGAAGCGGTTCATGTGGAAGGGCCTGGCAGGGAAACATTAGTTTTCCTTTAAGCGAATTTATTCTATCATTCATAATCTGCCTCTTTTATTTCTTTATTTCAATATCTATCTTATATTATAACTTAATTAAAATTATTTTCAATATTATTCTTAAATTGCGAAAGTATTTTCATAAACTCATAGCTACTTCGTTATTTAGATCAATTTTACCGCTTTGTTTTTATGCAATATGCTAAATACAATGAAAGAAGTTTCTCAAATTTAATAATTTTTCGAAAACAGTTTCAATTTCAAATTCTCTAATAAATCTTGCATACCCTGACACACTTTGAAGATAAATAATCCATCTCAGTAAACTTCTCTTACACTAGTCATAGTATTCGTTTTAAGAGTTTCTTTTCTACAGTATAAAAAGAGAAACCTGTTACAGTTTCTCTTTTTATTAATAATATTCTGCTTATACAAGTTCAATAAGAACTTCCATAGCTGTATCTCCCTTTACGGAGACCAATCTTAACTATTCTTGTATATCCACCCTTACGGTCAACATACTTTGGTGCTATCTCATCAGAAGAGCTTGTTTGAAGATCAACAACCTTAGTGTTTTCTTTCTTCCGGCAGCCTTCTCAGGACGCTCTGAGATAGAGGTAAAGAACCTTATTCATCTGTACTCTTGCATTACGACGGGTAGGGAGGTCTCTCTTCACCTCTTTGTCTACTACATCATATACAGCTGTCTTCCTGCCATCTACTACTTCTTTAACAACCTTGCCATTGGCATCTCTACGAAGAACCTTTGACTTAACTGTAACTGTTTCAAAATTATCTTTTTCTTTAACAGCAAGTGTGATAAGCTTCTCAGCTATACGGCGAAGCTCCTTAGCACGAGCCTCAGTGGTAACAATCTTGCCATGATATAAAAGCTCTGTTACCTGACTTCTGAGTAAAGCCTTTCTCTGACTTGATGTTCTACCAAAGCTTTCTATAGCCAGCCATTCCTATATCCTCCTAATTATTCATCGCCATCATTAAGTGAAAGTCCAAGTGCCTTAATCTTGGCCTTAATCTCCTCAAGAGACTTATTTCCAAGGTTTCTGACTTTCATCATATCTTCATGCGTTTTTCCAACTAATTCCTGAACTGTATTGATTCCGGATCTCTTAAGACAGTTAAATGCTCGAACCGAGAGTTCAAGTTCATCTATACTCATCTCAAGTACTCTTCCTCTTTCATTGTCAGGCTTAGCTACCATAACATCTACTACTTTAGCATTTTCAGATAGGTCAATGAAAGAATTGAGATGTTCACTCATCACTCTGGCTGCAAGGCTCACTGCCTCATCAGGTCCCATTGTACCATTGGTATATACTTCCAATGTGAGCTTATCATAATCTGTCATCTGACCTACACGGGTATTCTCTATATTGATATTTACTCTTTCAACAGGTGTATAGATAGAGTCAATAGGAATCACATCTATCGCTAAATCATCACTCTTATTCTTATCAGAAGCAACATATCCATACTACGACCTATATTAAGTTCCATATATAATCTGCAATTATTACCACCGTTAAGAGTAGCTATCACCTGATCCGGATTGGTAATTGTAATGTCTGAATCTGCTTGAATGTTAGCAGCTGTTACAACACCCTCTCCTTCAAATTCAATGTATGCGGTCTTAGGTTCATCAGTCTCACTGTCATTTCTAATAGCAGACTCTTGATGTTCATAATAATTTCCGTAACATCTTCTTTTACTCCGGGAATAGAACTAAGTTCGTGCTTAATTCCTTCGATTTTAACAGTTGTTACTGCTGCTCCCGGAAGAGATGAAAGCATAATTCTTCTGAGCGAATTCCCAAGAGTTGTACCATAACCCCTCTCGAGAGGCTTCTACGAGAAGCGCCCGTATTTCTTATCTTCAGAAATCTCAGCAATTTCAATATTTGGTATCTTAAAATCAAACATTACCAGGCTCCTCCTTTTAAGTGTGTTATTCGAATTAATTAGCTTAGAGTACAACTCGACAATGAACACCTCATCTACAGGAACATCAATCTGATCTCTTAGTTGGAATCTCCCTTAACAGTTGCTGTAAGATTCTCACGATCAATCTCAAGCCAAGCAGGAACAAGTCTTCCGTTAGTTGCCTCAAGTACATCCTTGATTCTCTGGATTGACTTCTTCTTCTCCTTAATCTCAATCTTATCGCCCACTGCTACTGTATAAGAAGGAATATTTACCTGCTTGCCGTTAACAAAGCACCATCTTATGACCAACCATCTGTCTTGCTTTCTTTTCTTGTTCTTGCAAGGCCAAGACGGAAGATAACATTATCAAGCCTCAACTCAAGGAGAATCATAAAGGTTCTCACCGGTTTGTACCATATTTAAGCTTTTTAGCCCTTGCAAAATTGTTTCTGAAAGGCTTCTCTAATACGCCGTAAATGAACTTAGCTTTCTGTTTTTCACGAAGCTGAGCACCATATTCGCTTATTTTTTTCTTCTGCTGTTACCTGTAGTTCTGTTGGACTTCTTATCAAGTCCCATAACCATTGGTTCTATGCCGAGAGCCCTGCATCTCTTTAATACAGGCACCATATCTCTTGCCATTTATTTTTTTCCTCCTAAAAATAATCTACCTGGAATTAAACTCTTCTACGCTTTGGTGGCTCACATCCGTTATGAGGTACCGGAGTAACATCCTTTATGCTGGTTACCTGAATTCCACAAGCCTCTAAAGCACGAATAGCTGCTTCTTACCTGCACCAGGTCCCTTAACCATAACCTCAACAGACTTTAATCCATGAACAACAGCAGCCTTTTGCTCGCAGTCTCTGCTGCCATCTGAGCAGCGTAAGGGGTGAGACTTTCTGGAACCTCTGAAACCAAGTCCGCCTGCACTTGCCCATGAAAGAGCATTGCCTTCAGAATCTGTTAATGTAACTATTGTATTATTAAATGATGACTGAATGTGTGCCTGTCCGCGCTCGACATTCTTTTTCACACGCTTCTTTGTCACTTTTTGCTGCACCTTTTTGCACTAGCCTATGACCCTAAGAATCCTCCTTTTTAATTATTTCTTCTTATTTGCGATGGTCTTCTTTGGACCTTTTTCTTGTCCTTGCGTTGTTCTTTTGTGTTCTGTCCACGGACAGGAAGTCCCTTTCTATGACGAACACCTCTGTAACAACCAATTTCCTGAAGTCTCTTGATATTCATAGCTACTTCACGACGAAGATCACCTTCAACCAGAACGGATTCTTCAATCACATCACGGATTTTTCCAACCTGTTCGTCAGAAAGATCCTTGCAACGAATGTCCGGATCAACAGCTGCTTTTTGTTAAAATTTCATTAGATTTAGCTCTACCAATACCATAGATATAAAGTAAGACCAATCTCTACACGCTTCTCTCTTGGTAAATCGACACCACTAATACGAGCCATTAGCGTTTAACCTCCATTATTTTTCAATTATTAGTAACAATATATGTGAAATTTGGTTTTGGAATGATGATTTCCTCTACCCAGCCGCTTTTCGAAACCGTACAACGAAATGATGAATTTCGAGGAGAAGAAAAATTTTTCTTCATATATAAGCCAAAGCTTATAAATACGGTATCACAGATATGACCGGCTCACATTTCCGGCGATATCCATAACGCAGAAAGCAAGACTCTAATTATTAATCTTAATCAGAATTATCCCTGTCTCTGCTTGTGTTTCTGGGTTCTCACAGATGATTCTGATAGCACCCTTTCTCTTGATAACCTTGCATTTTTCGCAAATAGGTTTCACAGATGACCTAACTCTTCATTTCGAAAAACTCCTTTCTGAATAAAGTCCACTATATATAATAACACAGTCCACTGCAAGTTTCAAGTAGAAATTTTTAGAAAATTTTTACTCCCACACAGCCTTCTCAAACTATTAATTTTCTACCCCTCTCCTATCTTCTCTTTTTCCTTTTTTCCTTATCATAAAGTAAAATCTTATTCTTCCAAATTCTCGAAAGTCCCACTTCACATCTCCTGTCAGCCAGTCCAAATTCATATCTTAATATTTTTTCCCGAAATACCTGCTCAGCTTTTCAGCTCCATATACATTTAAGTGTAATCCTTTATCATAAGTATCTGTATTAAAATCAAGACCGGCCTCCTATATGTTCAAGTAATTAATATAAGTAAGTTTATTTTTCATTTGCATACTCTGCAATTTTGCTTTATCCCACTGCTCATACCAATAAGGATATAAGACCGGAGCCTTAATTAAAAAACAAGTTTCCACGCCATTATCTTTACATAGCTTCACCATCTTATCCAAATAGGCATATGAGACATCACTAAACTTATACTTTGTTAGAGGCCTCGGCCTTGGCATCTTCCCTACGGCTCTTATATCAGCATTCCTTAAGATAGCCGTTATTTGAAATGCAGGGCTTATGAAAAATATATTTAAAATCCTGTTTTGAAAGTTCACTCCATCTTGAATGAAATCTCAAGATAGGAAATACATACTCAATCATCTTTTTCATCAGGAAGCATAGATGCACAAATTGCATCCACTTTTTCTTTCGACCACCTCATCCCATCCAAGGTCATCCCTATTATAACTTTCCTTTTGCGGGGTTCCATATTTCATGGCCAGAACATTATAAACTACCACCTTGGGTTTCTCTTTCTTAAGCATTTCTTTTTAGAAGATAATATGACTGCCAGATAAGCTGTTTGGCACTGCCTCTAATATAACTGTTTATCCCATATTCCTCCCACAAGACCTTTGAGAGAAAAAGTTTTCATAGACTTCACAATCTCCTATGAATAGTACACTCATGATTATTTTCTTCCCTATATAGTACTCCGAAACTAAGGCTCCTCAGGAATATCCTCTACATACTTAGGCATTAGCAAACACTGTAATACATAAAGAATTACAAACATTAGGATGATTCCAGAAACCATATAAACTGCTTTTCTTCATTCCTACTCCTAAAACCTGTTATAAAATAAACTGAGAAGAATCATAGCCTATTCCATAGGCTCCAAAGATTAAAACCACTATAAATACAGCCCCAAACCTGTATACCATATCCAAGCCTTTTAGACAAAATTCTATCTCTTATATCGCCGCCTCTATTTAACATACTCACAATGAAGAGAATGATGACACCTGCTCCAACCACTGCAAATTGGACCATATCAAAGCCCCAATTTTTCTTTTTCCTATCAAATGCCAGTTATTCACAGTAAAGATAACTAAAATAAGTCTTAAAGGCAAGCCCCACATCGCCATAGCAGTCAAAGCATCCACACACTGCTCACAAAAACAGGGTTCTCAGCACACAGAGACATCATAAATCCTAAATTTACACTTCTTTATTGGGAATATATCTATGGAAAAGCTCATAAAATCCCCGTAATTCCTCAGAAATAAGCATAAATATTCCGTTTAACAAACCCCATACTATGAAGTTCCAACCTGCTCATCCTAAAAACCTGTAAGAAACCAGACTGTTATTGTTGAAATATATACAGGTACTCTTTTTCCCAATATTTTTGCCAAGATATTTTCTGGCAGACCTCGAAATAAAAAGCATAGCATTTGAAACTGATAGCGGATAAAACACATATTCAGTGAACCAGCTTCCCGCATCGTGATATGCCATCTTTTTCCAATACTCTTTAATAGATTTTTGAGAAGTATGGCCTGATAAAGTTCTCTTCAGTTTTTATTCCAAGCATTTCTGCAATTGCAATAGTAATATCTATGCCTCCTGTAAAATCAGCATAAATCTGAATTGAATAAAATACCATCCTCAAAAAGCAAAACTTCCATTGTATTTGTTTCAGGTTCTGCAACTATAGTTACTACAGCCAGTCATTATCCTGTCTGCTATAACAACTGAAAATATCCCCACTGAAGCCTGTATAAGCCTCTTACAAACCTTCTTTCGCACTGAAATCATGTTTCTCAAACAAAGACTCCAGAAATAGCATCGAGACCTACTAATCGGGCCCTGAATCAACTGTGGAAAAAATGAAACAAAGAGAGCAAATTTACCTAAGTTCTTTTCCATCGGATATTTCCTCAAATACATCAATCAAATAACCCTAAGCTCTTAAATGTGTAAAAAGAAATTCCTAAAGGCAGTAATAAATCCACAAATCCCAGCGGCTTCCTTCCTAGAATACCATTCCAAATAAAATTTACATTGTTTATCATAAAAATTAGTGTATTTAGGAATTTCCAAAGCAAGACAAGACCTATGAAAAAGCCCAAGGCAAAACCATCTTTTTGAATCTTGCCTATCCGTTTTTCATCCTTAAATCCTTGTTTATCTAATACCTCTCTCTTTTAACCCATCATCTTAGTTTGCTTATTTTTGGTGCAGTTAAATAAAAGCTGATACTGTAACTCCTGAAATATATAAAAGATATTCTTTCCCGACAAATAATAAAACAATAAACTTACAAATAACAAAAACTGCCATTGAAATCTTTTTAAAAAAGTATAGTAACCTATCACAACCGAACATAAAAAGCAATGAATTCATAGGATACAAACTGCATATTTTCTCCAATTCCTGAATCAGCCTGAATAAAAGCTTCTGCAAATTAAAATTGTCCGGCACTATCTCATTTGCAGGTATTTTTATATCAAAGCTGTCTGCAATCTCTGAAATAAGCATAACAATATCCATAGAATCAAAAATCTTAGAATCAATCAGGTTCTTCTCAGTTTCATAATCCACTTCCGGATGAATTTCCTTCAAAATATCAATTAAATCTTGCTTTTCCATTTTTGTTCCTCTTTATCTCATTATTTTTAATATATTTATTTTTATCTATCTTACCTCCTGTCATAACCGCTAAATTGTCCAGTTTCACTACTTTCTCCGGTACCATGTAAGCGGGAAGTTTTCCTTAAACAGAACCTTTACTTCTGAAACTTCCGGATTTCCCTGATAAGCAAAGCAAATCTTTTCCCCTTTCTTTTATCCTCATACAGACTCCCTTACCACATTTTTTCAAACGAATTACCTAGTAATGCTTCTATTTCTTTCCAGTTCTATCCTATATCCCATCATGCTTTATCTGATTATCTTTTCTTCCAACAAAAATCAAATCATTATTTTCATTAAAATATCCGATATCCCCCGTTCTATATATCGTCTCTAAAAAGCTTCATTTAGAGGTTTTGCACAAAGCTCTCCTTGGTTCTTTTCGGATCTTTATAATATCCCATAGTAGTGCAGTCCCTCTGATACAAATTTCTCCCTTTTCTCCTTTTTACAACCGCTTCATCTTTTTCATTTAATAAGAAGATGCCTGTATTTTGGAAAGGGCTTTCCGATAGGAATAACATTTTTCTATCTCTTCTATCTTATCCACAACATAGAAACTGCTCATTCCCGTACACTCAGTAGTTCCATAGAGATTATCGTCTCGCCTTAGGACGAGCATTTTCCATTCCTTAAAATGATTAAGAGAATACTTTCCCACCAAAAAGCAATAGTTCTAAGATATTCAGGTTTTGCAAATTCAAAAGCCCCAAGTTTTGTAAGTATAGTGAGTGCTGATACTACAAAAGCATATTGTATTAATCTTGTTTTTCATTTAGATATTCCTATTAGCTTCACAGGACTCATAAACAGTTTTTAGGAATGAGATATGTTGTAGCACCGTATTTCATAGTGGTGTAAACATCTTTTAAGCAGGCATCTAAGTATAGCGGAGCCTGATTTCCAAAAACTGTTGTTTCATCACATTCTAAAAACCTTGCCTAATTCCTCGATATAGTCAATCACACTTCTATGATTAGCAATTACTCCCTTTGGAGTCCCTGTAGAGACCGGATGTAAAAACAATATAAATAGGATCGGTGTCTGTTGCTATTCTTCTAATTTCAACAAGCTTTTCCGGATTAGGCCTGCCTTTAATCTCATCAAAGCTTATGATTTTCTCCTCTAAATCCCAGATTTACTGCCTTTTCTTTGGTAAAACTGTCGCAAATCATAAGTTTTTGCATCCGCCATCTTCATAATATGTGAAAGTCTTCCATCTGCCATCTCTAAGTCCATTGCCCATAGCGGTTGCCTGATTCTATGACTCCAAAGGAAGGCTGCTGCCTCTTCCGGTGATTTTTCCATGCAAAAACCAATACCGGTTCTTTTGCCATATCTCTTTATCTATGATAAAACCAGCTATAGTATCCGCACTATCTTTTTAATTCTTTAAATCGTAAGTTTTGAACATTCTCCACAAATGCTGATTTATCCGGATGTTGATTTACTATGTTTTTCAAGGTAGTCAATCACATATTGATTCTCATCAAATTCTCCTACGAAGGTTATTTCCTTATTTTTAACAACTGTTCCATTGCTTAATTATTCGTAACTTTTAGACACCTGTATCATCTATAAATTATATCGTCAAAACACTTCTATTATACTATATAGTTTTTAGTTTTAGAACAAAAATCCATACCAAACTAACCTGTACTGTTTACAGTTAAATTGAATATGGATCTTATCTCAATTAAATCTCAAATATATAAGCTCTAAAAGCCTCCATCTCAGAGTCCGAATTAAATTCTACCTTATCTCCCAGTAACAAGGTCTGTAAGACTTCCATTTATATTGTCAAGATGAAAATTAGTTCTTGCATTGTTTCCATCTGCATTTTCGGCAATTACCATACGCTTTCCATCAAACTCCCGTAAAAATGCACACTGTTTATTGGATATCTGTAAAGTCTTGAAACTTCCATACCAGAGTACAGGTGAGGCATTGTGTATCTTAATCAGTTTGGTAATATACTCTGTAAGTTCATTATGTTCCGGCTTATCAAAGGCAGGCCTAAGCGCAGGATCTCCTTCTTTTTATCGCCTTAAAGCCCCATTCACTTCCATAATATATCATAGGAATACAGACATGGTAAACATAAGTGCATAGGCTAAAGGAATATGCTTCTCCTCCCGTAAGAATACTTTGCAATCTTAGATACATCGTGGTTTGTCTACAAAACTCATCAGATGTTTACCTCTGTATAAGGTCCAGTTGTCCTCACCAAACTGGCGGTTTTGAGAATGCATTATTTCAAACAGATTTCATACTGTTAAAGCTTGAATAAATTCCTTGCTAACACTCATAGTTGGTAGCTGAGTGACACATCTCATCATTCATAATCTGAGTTGTAGTCACCGCCTATCATTTCTCCACCAAGGGAAAAACTCAGGCTTCATCTGACCTGTCTCATACCTTGAATCTCTTTAAAAGTCCCTGTCCACCATATAGGCTACATCAAGCCTAAGACCATCTATATCAAATTCCTTTACCCAGCCTCTTACACTTTCTATAAGATAGTCTGTGACTGCATTGTTTCTAAGGTTTAACTTAGCAAATCATAATGACCTTCCCAACCTTCATACCAGAGTCCGTCATTGTAGTTGCTGTTTCCACCCAAATTGATGTTAAACCAATCCTTGTACTGAGAATTTTCTCTGTTTTCTAGTACATCCTTAAATCCAAAAAGCCTCTTCCAACATGGTTTAAAAACTCCATCAAGTATTACCTTGATTCCTTCTTTGAAGTTCTTCACAAACCTTCTTAAAATCTTCATTGGTTCCAAGTCTCCATCTATCTTTCTATAATCCCGCTTGTATTATATCCATGATGTATCAGATTCAAAAATAGGTGAAAATACACTGCTCCTATGCCAATCTTTTTAAGATGAGGAATGAAGTCAAGCACCTTCAGTATTCCTATGCTCTAAATTCCCATCATTTCAAATAGTGCTCCACAAAAATCCCATCGGATAAAACTGATAAAACACGCTTTCATAAGCCCACTTTATTATTTTCCTCCCTTAACACAAATATCAGCCTATTGTATCAGATTTTTATCAGATTTTTGCCACTAATTCTTTTACTTTGATTTTTCCATTTTTATAATTATATCCACCATCAGGACTTTTTACTTTTTAGTTTTCATAGACTAATAAAATGTTTTCTATTATGACATTTGCATATAATTTAGTAGCTCCTTTATCATCGTGGTGTATGTTGATGCCTATAATTTCTTTATATTTAACAGGAACAGCTAATTTACCTGTAGTATCAGCAGCTCCCCATTTATTCTTAAGTTTTACCACCAACAGCTTCATTGCTGTATGGTATTACATCATCATATTTACGAGGTATTATTTGCCTTTTTCTTTAGCTGGAGTTACTGACGGATTGATTAAAATAGCTGCTAAAGGTGCTAATACAATAGCCTTTGTTAAAATTTTTGTTTAACATAATTCTTCCCCTTTTGAAGTTAATTATTTAACCTTCTATTTTCATTATGTGGGTGTCAAAAATATTTATCTATATAAAACTTCTCTCCTATGTCCCACAGTAAGTGCCAAAATGATGAGCTCATTATCATTTATCTCACAAATAAGACGATAATCACCTATCCTATATCTCCAACTGCCGCTTCTGTTTGCAGTCAGACCTTTTCCCTGTTTATAGGGATTGTCTGTTTCTTCAAGATTCTTTTTCAATCCAGTTAGCAATCATCTTCTGTGTATACCTGTCAAGCTTCTTAAATTCCTTATCAAATCTGGCTGTAGTTTCTACCCTGTACATTATAAGTCAAGCTCCTTCTTAAGTTCAGAAAATGGACGACTTTTTCTTTCCGCTGTCTACATATTCCTTATATGCTTCTTCCCAACCTTGATATCATACTCATCTTCTATTTTTCTCAAATAAAAGCTTTCTTAAACGCTTCACCCAAAGACATTGAATTAAGCTTTTGCATAGCTGTCTGCCAATGATTTTTCTTCTTCTGTTAATCTTATTGAAAAATGCCATAATACGCTCTCCTTTCTTTGTAGTATATTGTACTACTATTGGTGATATGTTGTCAGTAAGATATTGATTGAGCATGAGAATCATAATAACCCTGTCATATATGGCGGTATGCAGATTATATCATCTTTTACGCTAAGGTTCTTCGGATGAATAATATAACAGTTACCTATACGCTTAGCCATACACTTCCCTTAAAGCGTGATAATGACTTTGTCGTATATCTTTTTCCCTGATTTTTACTCTATCGGAAACATCTTATATTTAAAGCTTTACTGTTATTAGACAGCAAAAATCTATTTCCATATCATTTCTGTGCTTTTCTTCATTATAGTGTATAAAAGTACAGTTTATGTCCATTTGCAGTAAAGCTATCTGTGCAATCAGGATTTTCATAAAACATTCCTTCATTCAGGGATAATTTATCCATCAGAATCTGTTTATAGACTTCACTTTTCCATTATTTCATTCTCATTAAATGACATAGACTTAAAAGCAAGCCGGTATCACATATAACATTTAATGTATGTTTCAGAAGCATTAAGTGCCGGTGCAATATTAGGATCATCAGTTTTTCTGCATTCGTTAACAATCATGCTATCTGTAAGCCAGAAAAAAGTTTCTGCATATTGTTCTGCAAATGAACCGTTTATAATATTGCCCAAAAACCACTCTCTTCTCATGCTTTTGAAAGCAGTGCCGGTAATATGTCATAGAGAGCAATTACTCTGGATCTGTATCTGGCATTTTATTTTCATAATATCTTCACGATAGAGATTTAATATATTCCTCTTTTATCCTGTCCGCTTCTCCAAAATTTTTATGAGATTCTATATATATAGAAACCACTTGTGGCATACCACCAACAAGATCTTATTCCCTTAATAATTGCATTGCCTTTTCATCTCAAGCCCCTCTCTAATGGAATATTTTTCACAATCCTGTATATATATAGTAAGAGGTTTATCTCCCATTGCAATACAAAAATTCTTCAAAAATCCATGGATACATTTTTATAGCTCTCTCTTCAGAAGGAATTACTATATCTTTTTACATTCTCTTTTATGGATATAAGCGAACTGGTTTCGATATAATCATATCTTTCCGTCAGCCACAAGATATTTAACCAGCTCTCTGGCAGCAGGAAATCTTTGTACTTCATCAAAAATTATAAGGCTTTTCCTCTCCTTTAATTCAACACCATATATATTTTTGTAACAGCATAAAAAAGAGTATCTAAATTGTTACTAAACCGCGTAAAGTAATCTTTTACCTCATTTGATATTCTTGCAAAATCTATTAAAAATAAAGCTTTTCGTATTCGTTTTTTGCAAATTCCTGCACTATAGTTGATTTTTCCAACCCGCCTTGCTCCTTCAATAAGCAAGGCTTCTCTGCCATTTAGGTTTTTCCACTCTAGCAGTTTTTCATATATCTTTCTTTTTAAAAATCAATTTATCACACCTCCACAAGCCCATTTTACCACCATTTCCCAAAAAAAGCGCAATTTAATATTGAAGCGAATTTTGGTGTATACGCACTTTTTATAATGCTATTAACTTTGATGTATACGCAGTTTCAGATTGTGACGAACTTTTGGTGTATGCGCAGTTTCAGCTAAATTTAGACTTAGTTAAAAACTCAGGTTATGGGATAATATCTGACTTTCTGTGGAAATAATTTATTAGAATAATCATACCGGAATAGTTGTCGCAAACTTGTAAACAAGGCAGAAGCCTCTGCTCCCTGCCTTGTATTTTCATAAATCTAACCACTATCATTATGCTTTACTTACATTTATTAGCCTACCAAATCACCTTTTTCCTATCAGTTTTTATTCTTACCATTTAAGTCTAACATATAAAGCTCAAATCCACCTTTAACATCTTTTTTTGCACCAAAAATCTTCGAACCTACCACTCGTGCTGCTGAAATGTAATCGCTCAGTAAATATAGTTTTATATTTCCATTTCCCATTCTTATACTTACCTGCTTTAAGCACTCCACCTTTTAAAATGTAAATCTTGTCTTTGTAACAGGATCATACAGGTGTGATAGTATGACTTTTTCTCACGCTTGCCGGTCTTTTAGATTATACCATTTTCGTATTCGGATACAAATATTTAGTATAATATATATTCTTTCCTGAAACTCCAATTTCACCATATGTTCCCCTTTTTACAAGTCTTTTGTTTTCGCCATTCATGTCCATTTTATAAATACCTATTTGTTCATAATAAGGTCCACCATATACCTTTACCGCTATATAATACATTGAATTGCCTATAACTAAAAAGGGAACTGCCGTTTGCAAGTTTCTTGACTTTACCATTTTTATATACTTTTATAAATTGTGGGTATACCATATCCAGATGGGTAAACTTCACATATCAAATAATTATTTAAAAGCCTTAATATTTGTAAAGCCACTATAAGATTCAGTCTTTTCAAGCGTTTTTGCAAAACCAACTTCATTTCAGTTTTAATATCTCTTTTAAATGCATAGAGTTTCTAGAGTTAAAACTTCCATTAAGAAGACTGTAATAAATATATTTATCGTCAAATTCTGTAGCAATTTGCATCAGCGTTTATATTTGGAACTTCTATTATTCTGGAACCATCTACTGCTCTCTCAGGCATTTTTACTTTTGCCTTAACGCTGTGCTTCTTGCCAGTTACATTTTGAATCTGTTTTTATGCTGCTTAGATGTCTTTTATATTCTCTAAGTCCCATCTGTGCCACTCTACTTCTTTTAAACTTAGATGCAAATTTTTGTACTCATTTTTAGATATTCTTTTTGGCTTGCCATTAACTATCTTATGATATTTATTTGATTTTTGAACTCATTTCGTCAAATTCATAATGATATGTATAAGCAAGATTTAAATTACCTTTTTTATCTATTCTATAAATCATAATCTTTTTGTATCAACACCACCGCTCCAAAAGTGCATAGCTCCCATTACATAATTTTTTTATATAGCTTTATACCATCTGTCGCAAAAATTCCACCTGATTCTCCACTTCCTTGTCCAAAAGGACCATTGACACCAACACCAATAATTTTTGCTTTTTCTAATTTTATTTCAAAATTCAAGTAAACATCACAAGAACTTCTTCCACGCGGAGTAGCAAAAGTTTCTACAATCAAGTCGTCTTTTCCATCGTTATTGAGATCAACAATATTAAATTTTGTATTACTCATACCATCATCGTAATCTACACACCCCTTCTTCAATATCTTTACATATTCTTCCTTTTACTGTCTTACTAATCCCTTTGGCATAGGCTGGGGTAAGGTTTGTACCTGATACAAATAGGGCTGTGGCCAGGATGGCAGTTAAAGTTTTTAATTTTTGATTTTTAACATGATTTTTGCTCCTTGTTATATTAGATTATTTAATACCATTTAATTTGATGCTCTAACAACATATTTTTATAGTACGGCTTCCATCCCCCTCTCAAAGTCTGGAAGCCACACTTTCCTTACCTGCTTATAAATCCCCACTTGCCATTTTAATTTCACTTTTGCAAGTCCTTCGTAGAAATTTCCTGCTCCATCATACTTTTTAGCGGCACTACCACTTTTCCTGATTTATTTATATAGCCCCACTTGCCATTTAATTTCACACTTGCAAGTCCTTCTTTGAAATAATACATATCATCATACTTTGGCGGCACTACCTCCTTGCCTGATTTATTTATATAGCCCCACTTGCCATTTAATTTCGCCATTACAAGTCCTTCGCTGAAATACCCCTACATCTTCATATTCATACTTTTAGCACTACCTCCTTGCCTGATTTATTTATACAGCCCCACTTGCCATTTAATTCCACCATTGCAAGTCCTTCGCTGAAAGCCCTTACATCTTCATACTTTAGCGGCACTACCTCCTTGCCAGATTTGTCTATAAAACCCCACTTACCTTTTAATTCTACTCCTGCAAGTCCTTCGCTGAAATACCCTACATCTTCATATTCATACTTTAGGGCACTTTCACCTCTTTTCCTGATTTATTTATATAGCCACACTTGCCATTTAATCTCACACTTGCAAGTCCTTCGCTAAAATTATCCACATAATCATACTTTTTATCGGCACTACCTCCTTGCCAGATTTGTCTATAAAGCCCCACTTACCATTTAATTTCACATCTACAAGTCCTCTCTGAATTTCCATACATTTTCATACTTTAATGGCACTACTCTTTTCCTGATTTATCTACAAAGCCCCACTTGCCATTTAATCTCACACTTGCAAGTCCTTCGCTGAAAACTCCATACCACATCATACTTTTAATGGCACTACCTCTTTTCCTGATTTATCTACAAAGCCCTGCTTGCCATTTAATTCCACAACTGCAAGTCCTTCGTTGAAAGCATACACATCATCATACTTTGGCGGCACTACCTCTTTTCCTGATTTATTTATATAGCTCTTCTTGCCATTTAATTTCACCATTGCAAGTCCTTCGTTGAAAGCATACACACCATCATACTTTGGCGGCACTCACCTCTTTGCCAGATTTGTCTATAAAAACCCCACTTACCTTTTTAATTTTTACTCTTGAAAGTCCTTCGTCGAAACCCCATACATTATCATACTTTATCGGCACTACCTCCTTGCCTGACTTATCTATAAAGCCCCCACTTGCCTTTTTAGTTTCACTGCTGCAAGTCCTTCGTCGAAATCCCATACATAATCATACTTAAACGGTATAACCACATCCCCTGTTTTATATTTCTTCTTTTTCCTACTTCTTTCTTCTCTATCCACCACTTCTTCCCTTTCACATTCTTATAGGTGTTCTGCAGTGGCACAACCTTACCATTCTTTATCTCAAATACTTCCCAGATTACTCCGTTTGGATTATAAGGGATGATATACACTGCTACCAGTCCGTTCTTATCATAGACTTCTACCCTTATATTAAGCCCCGCTATCCTTAGCTGCATAATTCTTTTTGAATACTATTGGTATAGTCCGATACATAATACTTATAATTACCCTTCTTTATATTAGCTATATTTATTACCTCTACATTATTTCCATTCTTACCATCAAGGTAGAGCCTGTTACCATGCTTATCCTTCTTCGCATTTCCGCCCTATATAGCCTATGTTGCCCTTCTTTTTGCCTTGTATGGTGTAAAGAGATAAGAATCAAGATCCTGCTCTCCATCCCAGGAAAGTACTACCTTCATCTCTTTGCCTTTTTACAGGCTTTGTTAAAGCTGCCGACACATTCTTATCTTCATCCACTACTACAGTCTTATATCCTACTACATAGCCGTTAAGCCTTATTTCAAGAGTGTATACTCCACTTACAAGCTCTATTACAAGGTTTCCATCTGCATCTGTAGTACCTGTAGTTACCTGCTCTCCTGTCTTATTGTTAAGTCCTTTCTTGCTATAACCTCTGCGCCTGAAAGAGCGGTCTTTACTGCCTTTTTCTTAACATATTTTACAGTTTCTCCGTCATATACATTTATGCTTACCTTATGGCTGGCTTCTGAAAACTGCTACCAGGCTTATCACATCTATCCGGATAACTGCTCCACTCTTGTCTATAACAGCCTTTTGCTCCCTCTGTAGTCTGATAGCCGTCTGCTGATACCCTTATAGTATAGCTGTCTTTTTACAGGAAGTACTCCTGTAGTATAATAGCCGTTTGCATTTGTCTTTACTGTACCTATTACTTTTATCTGAGTGCAAAAAACTCTACTGTAGCATTTGCCACAGGATTTCTCTTTGAATCTACTATATAGCCCCTTTACTATGCTTTTTAGACCTTTTTAAGCTATGGCATTGTAGGTGTTGTAGGCTGCATTTTAACATCCTTACTTCTTTTTATCATAAGCCTTCTGCTTTTTTTCTTATTTATATCCAAATAGCTATACTGCTTTACATCTTTTCTGTTTTTATCAGTCTTAAGGCTGATCTCTTCTACATCATTTGCCTTCTTTACAAAACGCCACTTAATCAGGCTGTCATTATTAAAGAAATACCTGTCTCCGTAAACTCAAAGCTTGCATATACAGGTGTATATGCTGTCTTTTCTCTGATATACGAAGTTTGGCTTTCCCTTGTCATCATAGTAATAATCTGTTATCTCAAGGTCATTCTTCCTGTGTTCTATGGAGGTTATTTTATCATCTTTCCTGTTTTTGGATGCTTGTAAACCTCATACTCTATACGGTTGCCATTTTTCTTATTTATCAGCTCTTTTTCTTACAAGCTTGTACTTCTTTAACTGACCGTCTTTACTGCTCTTAGTGTTGATATCTTCAAGAGTATAGAAGATTCTCTCATTCCATTCTGCCTTATAGTTTTTTTGGCATTTGGTTTCCGATTAATCTTATAAATGTCGATTTTGTCTGCATTTGCCGAGTAAAGCTTGTCTGCGCTCTGTGTTGCCGCAAAAGTACTATTGGCAGCAGGCTGTGTAAGCCCCAACAATAGGCTTAGTGCCAGTGATGTTATAAAAACTGTTTTTTTGAATTTTTGTTTTCATACTTTTCTCCTTAATTTTTAAAAATTAAAAAGACTGCCTGAGAGTTCTGCCCTCAAGCAATCTTTTAGTTTACATAGATTATCCTTATTAAATTGTACAAAAACACACAAACAAAAACTGAGATAAAGTTAAATTACCTCTGTCTGTCTGTCTGTCTGTCTGTCTGTCTGTCTGTCTGTCTGTCTGTCTGTCTGTCTGTCTGTCTGTCTGTCTGTCTGTCTGTCTGTAATAATGCTATCTTTTCTCATTTTCCCTGTCAAGCCCCTCAAAAATCTTTTGGTTATATTTTAGCAGAAATATATGGAATTTTCAAGATAAATGTGACTTTTTGCAAAATGTAGTCTACCTTTGTAGTTTTTCAACTTAAATGCAACATGATTGTTGCACTTACTCTGACAGGCGCCTCTGTTGCATTTACATTGAAAGATATCGTTGCACTTACTTTGAAAGTGGTGTTGCATTTAATCTAAGTACATAGCAGCACTCCAAATTAGCCCTTTGTTTTTATTCCAGATATTTGTTTTATTCATAGGTAACTAAAAATACAACATCGAAGGAGTTCTATGAACAAAAAGAAACATCTAACAGACGCTGAACGCATTAAACCCTAAACCCTTCTTGCACAGGGTTTTTCAATCAGAAGTATTGCTGATTTCCTCGAGAAATCCCTTCTACCATTTCAAGAGAAATACAAAAGCATTCACTTGTCAAAATACCTAATTCCTGTGACTATAATGACTATAATGGATGCAATGTTAAGCATGTATGCGGTTCCAAAGACTGTAATAAAAAATGCCGCTCATGCCACCTTGCCAAAAAATACTGTGAACATTATAACAAAAGAAGCTGCGAGCACTGGAACGGCTCCTCTATAAAGCTGTGCAACGGATGTACAAAAAGAGGATACTGCCGTCTGGAAAAACATTTCTATGATGCTAAAAAGGCTCATTTAGCTTACTGCGACACCCTTTGTACAATCACGAAATGGTTTTGACCTTACTCTTTATGACATAACAAGGATAAACAGCATAGTCACGCCACGCATAAAAAGGGACAGTCACTTTACCATATAGCCAAGAACAATGAAAGTGAACTTAATATCAGTGAATCTACCTTAAGAAGGCTTGTTATGGCAGGGGAAATGGATGCAGGAATAATAGACCTTCCACAAGCTGTTAAACGAAGAAAAAGAAAGGTTAGAACAGCACCAAAACTAAAAAGCGTTAGAAAAATCGGACACCTATACTCCGATTTTAGAAAGTATATTTCCGAAAACGATGTCCCTGTAGTACAGATGGACTGCGTTGTAGGCAAAAAGGAAGATTCCCAGGTTTTGCTCACGCTTTACTTTACACAGTTTCATATGCAGCTTGTATTCAAACTTAAAGAGCATACTGCAAAATGTGTTAAGGGGCTTTTTGACAGCCTTGAAAGAAGACTGGGAAAAGAACTTTTAAACAGCTATGTACGAAAGTCTTTGTTTGGTAAAAGCCCATATGAGATAGCCATAACCACACTGCCTAAGGAGTTTTTTTACAAAACTAAAGCTTAAAAATAATAAGTGAAAGTGATGTAAATCTGACTCAAAACTATTAAAACACTAAACTGGAGTAAAGTAAATACCTTTTCAAAGTAAACGCAACACTAAAAAACCGTTGCATTTAACCTGAAAGATGTGGTTTCAGGTCTTTTTTGCTATACCCTTTTTCGTAAAGCAATAAAATCAAAACCAAATTTGATTAAATTCAGTCTGATTTTATTGATATAATTTTTATTATTTTTATCTAGCAATAGTGTTGCATTAGCAATTTTTATAAAGTGTTGCACTTACCTTGAAAATCTAGCCCATTTACCATATCTGTACAGACCATTGATACTTTTTGCTCTTTGCCTTAAATTTTAAGTGTATAGTCTTCTTCTTTGAAACTACATCAGCTGAGAATACAGAACTTCCTTTTTATCATCATGGTTAATCACTACATACTTAATACCATCATATTTTTAATGGAATTACCAGTTTACCTGTACCATCATAAGCTCCCCATTTTTGTCAAGTCTGACTACTACAGCTTCATCATTATAATTAATTACTTCATCGTACTTTACAGGGATTACAACCCCTGCCTTCTTTATTGATATAGCCAGTCTTCGTATCCCGGTTCACCCTGATGAATAACATACCCTCATCGTTGAATATGGCATCATACACGAGTTTACCCTTAAGCTCTCCATTTTTACTAATCAGCCCCCATCTTCCATTTATACATACACCGGCAAGCCCTTGGTTAAAAATTCCTGCCTCATCATATTTAGGAATTATAATTTCTTCACTCTAGTATCAATATATCCCCATTTTCCATTCAGCTTAACCCTTGCCCTGCTTTCACTAAAAGAGCCTGCTTCATCATACTTAGGTTTAATAACTTCCTCGCCACTAAGATTAATAAACCCCCATTTGTTCTCTGCTTTTTACTGCAGCTAAGCCTTCTAAAATATTCTGTTTTGTCATATTTAGGGGAGTTATTTCCTCCCCTGCTTCACTTATATAACCCCATTTAGTTCCAAGTCTAACCTGATAAAGGCTTTGTAAGGTCTTTTACTTCATCATATTTCGGTGGTATAATTTCTTTTTATCCTCAACTACTCCCTTTTTTTCCGTCCAGTACGACTTCAGCTGCAGATCCATCAACTTTTTACTATGTCATCATACTTAAATGGTATTATAATCTGTCCATCACTTGTCACCAGCCCCCATTTTTCCGTCTTTTTACTTTAATCCCAATGAACATAGCCTCTTTAATGTCATCATATTCCGGTGGAACTGTCACCTTTCCTTCTTCATTAATGAAGCCCCACTTACCATCTACTGCAATTACTAATTCTCCAAAATGAATATGTTAATTCACCTGTCCACACATCATCATATTTTAAAAATCTATAACCTTCTTTCCTTTTATGGTTTATAAATCCCCATTTTCCTTTATACTTTACAGCTTTGATTTCAAAAAGAAATATCTTTTACCTCATCATATTTAGTCCTCTTGGCTACAGCCATATTTTTATTTGTTAAAAATATCATTTATTTTTCTTTAGCTGAAGAAGTGGCCGGGCTGATTAAAAATGCTGTTAATGGTACTAATAATATAGCTTTTATTAAGCTTTTTGTTTGACATATGCTTCCCCTTTATTTGGAATTATAAACTATAACTTCGCACTTTTAAAACTCCAAAGTATATATATTTTTATTCCAACTGAACTTACAAGGCAATCCTAACATATAAAAAGCATTAAAGTTATTACTCATATTGAAATTTTTCCCTGTTATTTTAAATTGAAATTTATATACTTTATTACCATTTAAGGCTGTATGCACGGCATTCGATAAAAGCTTTTAAAAATTCTGCCTGTGTTTTTTTATATTATTCCTATCTATTTTGGCAAATGCCTTTTTATATTCAGGAATTTTTATTATTCTTAGCATACTGCTCACGAATTTTCCATAGCCCTTACTTTTGGGTGTTCCTTAATCATAAAAGTAATTATACTTTATCTTTTTCTTATAATCATCGTCATCAAGAGTCACATCCACTACATATTTCTTATTTCCCAAAGTTACATTACTCACGCATGGTTATCTCCCATTACTACTTCAGAATTAATTCCATAAGCTCTACAGCATTCTGTAAACAGCGATGCATAGTGTCCACATACTCCTTTCTTATTTTTAAGCATTATCATTGCATTATTTAAAATTGAGTTATCCATATCATCTTCGGAAAAAGATGAAGCATAACCTTCTTTATATCCTTGCCAGTCATATGTACCATAATTACATATTCCATCATGAAACGCCTTTTTATTTTCTCTTTATCTGTTTTGGCCTTTTTTTACCAGTCTGGCAGCAAATGCCTTTATCTGTTTCTTTTTCTGCTATCTCTTTTCTTTTTCTTATCTTCCTCTTTTAATCCTCTCTTCTTCTTTTTTCTTTCAGCCTCTTCTTTTTCTTTTCCTTTTCAGCCCTTATTTTTTTCTCTTCTTCTTTTTCTTTTCCTTTTCAGCCCTTATTTTTCTCTCTTCTTCTTTTTCTTATATTCTTCTCCTCTATTCTCTCTTCTTCCTCCTCTCTCTTCTTTTGCTCCTCTTCCTCAAGCCTTTCTCTCTCTTCATTCTCTCTTCGCCCTATTTCTTCCCATTCACTTTCTTCTTCCTCTGCTATCCTTGAGTCCTCTTCTTCCTCAAATTGTTCTTCCTCTTCATATAAACTCACCTTCTAATGCAAATCCATGCTGTTCAACATACTGAACATTTGCAGAAGCGGCCAGTGGCTGCGACTCAATCATTACCGTTGCTGTAGCGGCAACAGTAAAAATAATTTTTAATCTTTTTATATTTCTATACACCGGATAATCCTTATTTTTAATTACATCTGTACTTTTTAACATGTTTTTGACTCCTCCCTAAGCCTGATTGCCTTGTTATTTATCTGTTATTATATCACATAATATATAATAAATATACTCTTAACTTTACCAAACGATATTTATCCTATTGAAAAAGGACAGAAGCCTCTGCCTCTGTCCTTAATGCCACTCTATTACTTATCTCTCCAAATAATTCTGCCCTTAGTCAAATCATAAGGGGACATTTCAAGAGTTACCTTATCGCCCGGTAAGATACGGATAAAGTTCATTCTAAGCTTACCGCTGATATGCGCAAGTACCTTATGCCCATTTTTCAAGTTCAACCTGGAACATTGCGTTTTGGGAGTTTTTTTCTATTACTGTTCCCTCAATTTCAAGTACATCTGCTTTTAGACATTTGTCTCCTTTCCGGTGTCTGCCACCATCTCTCTTTTGCAAAAGCTTTATTGCTAAAGCCACATCCTCATCATTAAAATTCTCTTTTTACACTGCTTATCTGCCTTTTTAGTACATTTCTATAATCTATATTGATAGGTTGTATATGAAGGATGTTCTTTTTCTTAGAGTGAAGCTTAGTATATTTTTGCCATTTATCAAAAACAAATTTCTCATTAATAATATTCACAACATAAAGTTCACCCTTATCATGTCCTGCATTTGACCCTAATAAGGATACCCGGTTTTAATTCCATAGCCACCTCTATAAAGTTAATATTTCCGGCTCTCCATCAGTAATTAAAATTGTATTTTCGTAGTGGGCTGAAAAAGAAAAATCCGCAGTATACACTGTCCAATCATCCTCTCCCCCATTCTACCTCATAACCTCCCATATTCACCATCGGTTCTATGGCAAATGTCATGTTCTTCTCAATCTTAATTCCTTGGTTCTCTGCCTGAAATTATAAATATCAGGAGCTTCGTGAAGGTTTTTGTCCCATGCTATGTCCGGCTAAATCCCTTACTACAGAGTAGCCGTGGCTTTCTACATAGTTTTGGATAGCTTCAGATATATCATTTATATGATTACCCGGAACCGCCTTCTTTATTCCCTCAAAAAGCTCTGTTTAGTGACTTCAATAAGGTCAGTAAGTTCAGGAATAATCTTACCTACAGGCACTGTCCTTGCTGCGTCCAGCATGAAAAACCCTTATAGATAAGACCGGCATCAAGACTTACAATATCTCCTTCTTCTATGAAATGCTCCTTATCAGGAATTCCATGTACAACCTGATCATTAACGGAGACACAGATGGACGCAGGAAAAACCGTTATAACCAAGAAAAGAAGGTATGCCGTCACATTTTACGGATAAGTTCCTCTCCTCTTTTATCTATTTCAAATGTTGAAAGTCCGGGTTTTATATAGCCTTCAAGCTCGTTAAGTACAAAAGCCAGGCGTTTACCCGCTTCTCTCATTAAACTTATCTCACTTTCAGCTTTAATCCCTACAACCATTATCTCTCCTTTAATTCCAAAATTGTCAGCCTAAAAATCTTACATATATCCTCAAAAACTTCATTCATAGGCTTAGTACCATCAACCTCTTTATACACATTTCTACTACGGTAGAATTCCTCAAGTGGTTTTGTCTGAGCGTGGTATACCTCAAGTCTCTTCTTAACTGTTTCAGGCATATCATCAGGCCTCTGAATTAAATCCCCACTACATTTATCACAAATTCCTCTGCCTTGGTATTGTTATAAACTATATGATAGGTTTCTCCACAATTAGGACAGGTTCTTCTTCCTGACATTCTTTCAATTATATTTTTCATCCGGAACAACCACATTTTACAGCAAAAATCAATATTCTCACCTAATTTCTTAAGAGCCTCTTCAAGAACTTCAGCCTGTGGAATGGTTCTTGGATAGCCATCAAGAATATAACCCTTAGCACAGTCATCTTTTTGCTACTCTGTCTAACAGAATGCTTACAGTGAGTTCATCCGGTACAAGCTGTCCCTTATCCATATATTCCTTAGCCTTAAGTCCAAGTTCTGTATTATTCTTGATATTATATCTAAATATATCTCCTGTAGAAATATGTGGAAGACCATATTTCTCTGCAATTTTAATCGCCTGTGTACCTTTACCCGCACCTGGGGCGCCAAGCATAACTATTTTCATATAGACCTCCTTAAATAAAGTGTGTGCTCGCACACACTTCGCGCGGAGCGGTGCCGTAAAGGCAAATTTCTCTGCCGAAAGCTGTGCATCCCTCGGAGTTATTATTTAATAGGGAATTCCAGAGGAATTACCTATTAAAATAAAAAGCTGCAGCCGGACTATAACATTCATCTGTCATAACCTGCTACAGCTCCATATTATATGGTATCTTTTAATCATTTAAGAAACCTTTATAATGTCTCTCAAGCATCATTGACTCAATCTGCTTCATTGTTTCAAGTATAACACCTACCACGATGATGAGTGATGTTCCACCAAATGAGACATCTGCTCCAAATACTCCTGAGCACACAATAGGAACGAGTGCTGCAATTATAAGACCACAAGCCCCTATAAATATAATGCTATTAAGTACCTTGGTAAGATAATCACTTGTAGGACGGCCTGGTCTGATACCCGGTATGAAACCGCCTGACTTTTTCATGTTGTTTGCAATCTCAAGCGGATTGAAGGTTATTGAGGTATAGAAGTAAGCAAAGAATATAATCATAATCACATAGAGCACAAGTCCCAATGTATACTTAGCCTCTCCCCAGCTGGTGAAGTTACACCAAGCCTGCTGGTTTAATACCTTTAATATCTTCTCACCCTAAGGTTGCACCTGCTCCACTCTTTGGCTGAATTCCAAGGAATCTGCAGATAATAATAGGTGTCTGAAGAATTGAACTTGCAAAGATGATAGGCATAACACCGCCGGTATTTACCTTAAGTGGAATATTAGAACCTGAACCACCTACAAGTCTTCTTCCCTGAAGTTTCTGTGCATACTGCACAGGAATCTTTCTAATTGCATCATTTAATACAATGATGTAAATTGTAAGAGCAACAATTACAACTACAATGAGAATTGCTGCTATAACCTTATTGATAACAGTAGTTCCACCCTATAACATAAGTCTTAAAGAGATTTATGATGTCTGAAGGCATTCTTGAAACTATGTTTACAAGAAGGATGATTGATATACCATTACCTACTCCTCTATCAGTAATCTTCTCACCCTATCCACATAAGGAAGGCAGAACCTGCTGTAAGAGTAAGAGTTATAACTACAACTGAAAGTACTGAGTAATTCTCCAAATATCCTGAACGGCCAAAACCCTATTGCCATAGCAATACTCTCTATAAGAGCAAGAGCAACTGTCACATAACGTGTAGCTGCAGCAATTTTTCTTCCTTCCGTCCTCTCCCTCTTTCTGTATCTCCTCAAGCCTTGGAATAGCTATGGTAAGGAGCTGCATAATGATGGAAGATGTAATATATGGAGTAATACTTAATGCAAATATTGATAACTGTTCAAATGATCCACCGGTAATGGCATTCAGAAATGAAAGCTGAGTTATCTGAGATAAAAAAATTCAGATATCTTGCTACGATCAATTCCCGGAATTGGAAGCTGTGATCCAAGTTCTGACTACTGCAAGACATAAGAGAGTGAATAAAACTCTCTCTCTTATATCCTTTACCTTAAGAGCATTACGAATCGCTTTTTATCATTAGATCACCTCAGCAATCCCGCCAAGATTTTTAATCTTTTCTTCTGCCGAAGCACTGTAAGCGTTTACTTTTAACTGTAAGCTTCTTAGTAAGTTCACCATTTCCAAGAATCTTTACACCGTCACATACCTTTTTAATTACACCTGCATCAAGGAGAGCCTGAATTGTTACTTCAGTTCCATCTTCAAAGAGGTTAAGTTCAGATACATTGATAGCTACAATTTCCTTAGAATTTCTGTTGTGGAAACCTCTCTTAGGAATTCTCCTATAAAGCGAGCATCTGACCACCCTCGAAACCAGGCCTTGGAGCTCCTGAACGAGCCTTCTGTCCCTTATGTCCCTTACCGGCAGTCTTACCATTTCCAGAAGATGGCTACGGCCTCTTCTGAAATTGTTACTCTGACGAGAGCCTGCTATTGGCTGTAAGTCTGTTAAATCTCATGTTCACTACCTCCCCTTCTTTAGATTTCTTCTACCTTGAGCAGATATGCAACCTGCTTAATCATTCCTCTTGTTGCTTCATTGTTAGGAAGGGTGTTGCTACGGCCTGTTTTCTTAAGACCAAGAGCTTCAACTGTCTTCCTGTGCTTTTGGTATACGTCCCAATAACGGACTTAACCAATGTTACTTTTTAATTTATCAGCCATTATATTATCCTCCTATTTATTATTCACTATACTATATCTTAGCATTTACAGATCAGAAACGGAAATGCCACGAAGCCCTAGCAAATTCTTCAGGAGTCTTAAGCTTAGATAAGCCATTGATTGTTGCAAGTACAACATTCTGCTTATTGTTTGAACCAAGAGACTTAGTTCTGATGTTCTTGAAGCCTGCAAGCTCAAGCACATTACGAGCAGAGCCTCCAGCGATTACTCCGGTACCTTCCAGGTGCTCTCTTAAGAAGAACCTCTGCACTTCCAAACTTACCAATGAAATCATGAGGTACACTTCCGTTTTCATCAATTGGAAGTGAAACCATATTTTTAATAGCGTCTTCTTTTACCCTTACGGATAGCTTCCAGGGATTTCAGCAGCCTTTCCAAGACCTGCACCAACTCTGCCGTTCTTGTCTCCCTACAACTACGAGAGCTGAGAATCTCATGTTGCGTCCGCCCTTTACAACCTTGACAACGCGCTTGATGGCAACTACTTTGTCAAAAAGCTCATTGTTCTCAGTATTATTATCTACTGAACGATCTCATGTTTATTCCTCCTTCTCTTAGAATTCAAGACCTGCTTCTCTAGCAGCGTCAGCGAGTGCCTGTACTTTTCCCTGATAAATGAAACCACCTCTATCGAAAAACGACTTCCTTTAATTCCCTTTTCAAGTGCCTTTTTAGCTATAGCAGTACCTACCGCAGAAGCAGCAGCTACATCATTGGTATGCTCAAGACCGGCCTTAACATCCTTTTTCAAGTGTGGATGCAGCAACTAAAGTAGCTCCAGCCTGGTCGTCAATGATCTGTGCGTACATATGGCTATTACTTCTGAATACAGCGAGACGAGGTCTTACAGCTGTACCTGAAAGGTGTGCACGCATTCTTCTATGTTTCTTTTTCGCGAATAGCGCTTCTTGATGCTTTTACGAACCATTCTTTTTCACTCCTTTAATTATTTTTTTACCGGTCTTACCAACCTTACGCCTGATAACTTCATAATCATACTTAATACCCTTGCCCTTATAAGGTTCCGGCATTCTCTTCTCTCTAATCTCAGCTGCGTACTGTCCAACCTTCTCCTTGTCAATACCTTTAACAAGAATCTTGTTTGTACCTTCAACTGTTGACTCAACTCCTTCAGGATCAGTCATAACTACCGGATGAGAATATCCTAAGTTAAGGGTAAGTTCTTTTCCGGCTTTAGATACTCTGTAACCTACGCCGTTTACTTAAGAGTCTTAGTATAACCTTCGGTTACACCAACTACCATGTTATTAATAAGTGTTCTTGTAAGTCCATGAAGAGACTTCATCTTCTTCAATTCGTTAGGTCTTGTAACAACAATCTCACCATTTTCAAGCTTGATTATCATTTTCCCTTAGGAAGCACTCTCTCAAGTGTTCCCTTAGGACCTTTTACAGTCACTTTATTATTTTTCTGCAATATCAACAGTAACACCTGCCGGTACTGCGATAGGCATTCTTCCTATACGTGACATGCCCGCACCTCCATTTTTTTATTTTTTTGCAGATTATTCTGCTTGTTATCAGATACTAATTACCAAACAAATGCGAGAACTTCTCCACCAACACCAAAGCCTCTAGCTTCTTTTATCAGTGATAACGCCCTTATTGGTAGATATGATAGCAACTCCAAGACTGCCAAGAACCTTTGGAAGGTCTGCACAGTTAGCATATACTCTATAACCCGGCTTTTGAAATTCTCTTGATTCCGTTAATAACCTTTTTCATTCTTATCCTTACCATACTTAAGTACGATGTGGATATTCTTAAATCCATTAACCCTCATTGATTTCAAAGTTCTTAATATAACCCTCTTTTAAGAGAATTTCTGCGATTGATACCTTCATATTGGAAGCAGGTACATCAACCTCATCGTGTTTAGCCGTATTTGCATTACGGATTCTTGTAAGCATATCAGCAATTGGATCACTTGTTGTCATTTATCTAACCTCCTTCCTAATATTACCAGCTGGCTTTCTTCACGCCTGGGATCTGTCCTTTATAAGCTAATTCACGGAAGCAGATTCTGCAGATTCCGTATTTTCTTAAATAAGCATGAGGACGGCCACAGATTTTGCAACGTGTATATTCCCTGGTAGAGAACTTTGCAGGTCTTTCCTGCTTAAGTTTCATTGATAACTTAGCTTTATGTTTCCTCCTTAATTACTTTTGCAAAAGGTATTCTGAATGCTCTAAGGAGCCTCTTGCCTCTTCATCTGTTTCAGCGGTAGTAACGAAAATTACGCCCATACCTCTTACCTTGTCTACCTTATCATACTCAATCTCAGGGAAAATAAGCTGTTCCTTAAGACCAAGCGCATAATCACCTCTGCCATCAAAAGCATTAGGATTAACACCTCTGAAGTCACGTACTCGTGGAAGTGCAAGATTGATGAGACGGTCAACGAACTCATACATTCTGTCACCTCTAAGAGTAACTTTTACATCCGATTGGCATACCCTCACGGAGTTTAAAAGTTTGCGACAGACTTCTTAGCCTTTGTATATACAGCCTTCTGTCCTGTAATTATTCCAAGGTCATTAGCAGCTGTCTCAAGAATCTTAGCATTCTCTTTAGCCTCACCTAACACCCATATTGATAACTACTTTATCAAGCTTTGGAATCTGCATTACATTCTTATAACCGAACTTTTTCTGTAAAGCAGGTGCAATTTCCTTATCGTAGGTTTCTCTTAACCTGTTCACTATGAATACCTCCTCTCAGTATTAGTCAATGATATCGCCTGTTGCCTTAGCTACGCGGACTTTCTTATCGCCCTGCATAGTAAATCCAACTCTTGTTACCTTGCCCTTTGCAACATACATAACATTAGAGATATCTATAGCAGCTTCCTCGTGTACGAGACCGCCGTTAGGATTGCTCTGTGATGCTTTTCTTATGCTTTGTTACCATGTTAACACCTTCAACGATTACCCTTCCTTCTTTAACGGAGATAACCTTTCCTTCGGTGCCTTTTGTATTTTCCTGTGATTACCTTAACGGTATCACCCTTTTTAATCTTACTGGTAGCCACTCTTACACCTCCTTATAAAACTTCCGGAGCAAGTGAAACGATCTTCATGAACTGTTTCTCACGAAGCTCTCTTGCTACTGGTCCAAATATACGAGTTCCGGTTGGTGTCTTGTCTTCCTTTATAATTACTGCTGCATTCTCATCGAACTTTATGTAAGAACCGTCTTTTCTACGGCAGCCCTTCTTAGTACGAACTACAACAGCCTTTACAACGCCACCCTTTTTTAACAACTCCGCCTGGTGTTGCATCTTTAACGCTGGCAACGATTATATCGCCTATAGAGGCATATCTTCTGGTCGAGCCACCCATAACACGAATGCAAAGAAGCTCTTTTTGCACCGGTATTATCAGCAACTGCCAATCTGGTTTCCTGCTGTACCATTACTAGCACTCCTTTCAAATATTAAAAGATGGGATAATTATTTTTGCTTTCTCAACTATTTCAACAAGTCTCCATCTCTTTGTCTTTGACAGAGGTCTGGTCTCCATAACTTTAACTCTGTCACCCTATGATGCACTCTGTTGTTAGCGTCCTCAGCGTAAAGCTTACGAGTTCTTTTTAACGATCTTACCATACAGTGGGTGCTTTACATTATCTATAACTGCAACAACGATAGTCTTGTCCATCTTATCGCTAACTACCTTGCCGGTACGCACTTTTCTAAGATTTCTCTCTTCCACGAGTATGTCTCCTTTCTTCGGATTAATTACCTAAGTTAGTTAGCCTGTCTTGTTAAAACAGTCTGAATTCTTGCGATATTCTTTCTAACTCTCTAATACGGCTTGTATTATCAAGCTGGTTGGTTGCGTTCTGGAATCTTAAATTGAAGAGTTCCTTCTTTGCAGCAACCAATTCTTCATTAAGTTCAACCTGTGTCTTACCATTAAGGTCCTGAACATACTTTGTACTTTTCATTATTCAGCACCTCCTTCTAAATCTGCTTTAGATACTACTTTACACTTAAGTGGAAGCTTGTGCATAGCAAGACGAAGTGCCTCTTGCTATTTCTTCATCAACTCCACCAATTCTCAAACATTACTCTGCCAGGCTTAACAACTGCTACCCAGTAGTCAAGGGAACCTTTACCTGAACCCATTCGAGTTTCAGCAGGCTGAATAGTAACCGGCTTGTCAGGAAATATCTTAATCCAAACCTTACCACCACGCTTAATCGTAACGAGTCATGGCAATTCTGGCTGCTTCTATCTGATTTGACTTAACCCAAGATGGCTCAAGTGCAACGATACCGAACTCTCCATTTGATATAGTATTGCCTCTGTGAGCAGCGCCCTTCATAGAGCCACGGAACTGCTTACATGATGCTTTTACTCTTTTAGGCATTAACATTATTTTATCGCTCCCCTTCCTTTTTGTTGTTTCCCTTAGTAGGAAGAACTTCTCCAAGGTAGATCCAGCACTTAACACCAACCTTACCATAGGTTGTGTCAGCCTCTGCAAAAACCATACTCGATGTCTGCACGAAGTGTCTGAAGAGGAATAGTTCCCTCGCTATAGAACTCTGTATGAGCCATATCAGCACCGCCAAGACGACCGGATACACTTGTCTTTATACCCTTAGCACCATTCTTCATTGTTCTTCCCATAGCAGACTTCATTGCACGCCTGAAGGAAATACGGGCTTCAAGATCCTTAGCTATCTTCTCTGCAACTAACTGTGCATTTAAGTCAGCCTTCTTTATTTCTTTTAACCTTAAGGTCTACTTTCTGCTTGCTTAACTTCTGAACTTCTATCTTTAATTTATCAACATCAGCACCACCCTTACCAATTACGATACCAGGCTGTGATGTGCTTACGATAACGATAACTCTGTCAGATGTTCTTTCTATATCAATACTGCCTACTCCTGCATCATAGAGTTTCTTCTTAAGAAATTCTCTAATCTTATAATCTTCTACAAGGAAGTCTGCGAAATCTTTTCCGGCATACCATTTTGATGACCAGTCTTTGATTACACCAACTCTTATACCGTGAGGATTAACTTTCTGTCCCATTTGGTCTTAACTCTCCTTTCTTATTACTTCTCGTTAAGAATTACAGTTATATGACTCATTCTCTTGAAGATACGGTATGCGCTTCCTCTTGCCCTTGGCTGTACTCTCTCTCATGATTGGGCCATCTCCCTGCGAAACACTCCTCAACGAAAAGGTTGTCGCGGTTAAGACCTTTAACCTCTGCATTTGCAATAGCAGATTTAAGTAACTTTTCTATTACTGTTGAAGCATATCTTGGGTTGTATGCTAATATACTCGAGTGCTGTATTTACATCCTTGCCTCTGATCGTATCAAGAACAAAAACAAGCCTTCTGAGTTGAAACTCTGGCATAAGATAACTTAGCGTGTGGTCTCATTTCTCTATTATTCTCATTTCTCTCTCTTTTGATCTGGGATCTATGTCCTTTTTGCCATGGATGTACCTCCTTTCAGTTTTGTGGAAATATTTTATTACATTCTCTTTTCGTCTTTACCATGTCCTCTGTAAGACCTTGTTGGTACGAATTCTCCAAGCTTGTGTCCTACCATATCTTCTGTAACATATACAGGCAATATGTTTCTTCCGTCGTGAACAGCTATTGTGTGTCCAACGAATGAAGGGAAAAATTGTTGAACGACGTGACTCAAGTCTTAACTACGCTCTTATCACCGGCAGCGTTAGAGACTATCTATCTTTAATAAATGTCCATCAGCAAATGGTCCCTTTTTAAGTGATCTTGCTATATGATTAAACCTCCTTATAATCTATTATTTAAGTCCCTTACCATCGCGTCTTCTTACGATTAACTTATTGGACCTCTTATTGCTCTTTTCTTGTCTTAAGACCAAGAGCAGGTTTACCCCTAAGGTGTTACAGGGCCCGGACGGCCGATTCCTGTTTTTACCTTCACCACCACCGTGTGGATGGTCGTTAGGGTTCATGATAGAACCACGAACTGTAGGTCTGAAACCTTTATTACGTAGTACGTCCTGCTTTACCAACATTTTACAAGTCTCATGCTCAATATTTCCAACCTGACCGATAGTAGCACGGCACTCTACAGGTACCATTCTCATTTCTCCGGATGGCATTCTAAGTGTAGCATACTTGCCTTCCTTAGCCATAAGCTGAGCTGCATTACCTGCTGCACGAACTAACTGTCCACCCTTGCCAGGATATAACTCTATATTGTGAATATTTGAACCAACCGGAATTGATGAAAGAGGAAGACACTTCTACTCTTACTTCAGCCTCAGCACCGTTCATAAGTGTTGTTCCTACTGTTAAGCCTACAGGAGCAAGGATATAAGCCTTCTCACCGTCTGCATAATGTAAGAGTGCTATGTTTGCTGTACGGTTTGGATCGTACTCAATAGCAACAACCTTTGCAGGGATTCCATCTTTTCTTCTCTTAAAAATCAATAATTCTATAAAGTCTGCGTGAACCGCCTCCTCTATGTCTTACTGTAATCTTACCCTGATTGTTACGGCCTGAATTCTTCTTAGTGATACACACAAAGACTTCTCCGAGTTGACTTTGTAATCTCTGCATAGTCTAAACCGGTCATATTACGTCTGGAAGGTGTATATGGGCCGAATTTCTTAATTCCCATTATAAAACTCCTTTCATCTTAAGGCATCCGCCCTAAGCCGCTGTTATCGGCTGCGTGCCATACTATTTGTTAATTATAATCCCTGGAAGATTTCTGATATCCTTGCATATCCTCTGAAAGCTTTTACATAAGCCTTCTTTGTCTTAGCAGTTCTTCCATAAGTTACTCCACGCCTCTTAACTTTTCCATCTGCATTTACTGTGTTTACCTTAACAACCTTTGTTCCTGCAAACATCTTCTCTACAGCTTCTTTAATCTGAGTCTTGGTAGCTTCAGGATTTACAGAGAAAGCATATTTCTTCTCTGCCATGCCGTTCATACTCTTTTCAGTGATGATAGGCTTCAAAAATAACGTCATAATATTTAATATCTGCCATTATGCGTATACCTCCTCAATCTTTTGAAACAGCATCCTTTGTAATAACAAGGCTGTCATGATTTAAGATATCATATACATTGATACTATTTGTCAAAGTTGTTGCAACTGACTCAAGGTTTCTAGCAGAAAGAATTACATTCTCTTCCTTCTCACCAAGAACGATAAGTGCCTTGTTAGCCTTAATATCCTCTAAAAACCTTCTTAGCAGCCTTTGTCTTAATCTCACCAAGCTTGAACTCATCAAGCACGATAAGCTTTATTCTCATTTAACTTTGTTGTGAGTGCAGAACAGATAGCTGCTGCTTCTCTTTTCTATTCATCTTAAAATGAATAATCTCTTGGCTGTGGTGCAAATACAACACCGCCGCCTCTCCACTGTGGGCTTCTGATAGATCCCCTGTCTCAGCGTGGCCGGTTCCCTTCTGTCTCCAAGGCTTTCTTCCGCCTCCACGAACTGCCGCACGTGTCTTAGCACTCTGTGTACCCCTGACGGTTGTTAGCAAGCTGTAAAACAACTGCTCTATGCATCAGATGCTCTTTTACTTCTACTGCAAAGATTGCATCATTAAGTTCTAATGTTCCAACTTCTTTGCCTTCCATATTTAATACAGATATGTTTGCCATTTATATTTCCTCCTTCCCGTCAGGTTATATTATTTACTCTTTCTTGTAGTGTTCTTAATCATTACAAGTGCCTTCTTAGCACCAGGAACAGCTCCCTTAACAAGGATCATTCCCTCTCTACGCCAACTCTACTACCTCAAGATTCTGAACTGTAACCCTAACGTGTCCCATATGTCCGGCCATCTTCTTGCCCTTGAATACCTTACTAGGATCAGAACAAGCACCGTTAGAACCGGCATGTCTGTGATACTTAGAACCGTGAGTCATAGGTCCTCTGTGAAGACCATGTCTGTGAATGGCGCCCTGGAAACCTTTTACCCTTAGATGTAGCAGTCACATCAACCTTATCGCCTGATGCAAATACATCCGCTTTGATTTCATCTCCAGCCTTGTAATTCTCAGCATCCCTCAAGTTTGAATTCTCTTAAGAATCTCTTTACAGGAACGCCTGCCTTAGCAAAGTGTCCCTTCTTTGGCTTATTAACGAGCTTCTCACGAATCTCACCAAAACCCTACCTGAACTGCGCTATAGCTGTCATTCTCTACTGTCTTAACCTGGGTTACTACAGCAGGATCAGCCTTTAATACAGTTACAGGAATTAACGAACTGTCTTCAGCAAAAAAATCTGTGTCATACCGATTTTTGTAGCAAGTATTGCTTTCTTCATTTCTTTACCTCCTGTTAATCTACAGCGGACTGGAATTTTCCGGTCATCCTAGATGGCTTAAATAGGAGTTTTCCTCTATCCATAACCCTAAGGATCTTGCTAAATTTGTTTCCTACTTATTCTTCATGTTGATTTTGATTTCAACACCTGCAGGAACATCAAGTCTTGATAATGCGTCAACCAGTTTCTGGTTAGGCCTCGAAAACATCGATGAGCCTCTTGTGGGTTCTCTGCTCAAACTGTTCTCTGGAGTCCTTATACTTATGCACCGCACGAAGTATTGTAACTATCTCTTTCTTTGTTGGAAGAGGTACCGGACCACTAACCTTTGCTCCAGCCTTCTTTACAGTATCAACAATCTTTGCTGCTGAACTGTCGATGAGCTGATGATCATACGCTTTTAATGTAATTCTCATTACTTGACTTGCCATAAAAAGTCGCCTCCTTTTCGCACTTTCGTGAATCATCACGATTTAGTACGACAAGCGGTGACTGTACACACACCCAGGTGTTTTCATAATCATAAACATACTGATAATCACACCACGCCCTACTCTGTAGAACATATTAGTTGTTTTTCTGTACAGTGACTTGTCGCCAGGTTTACAGACCTTTCGGTCTCTTGACATTCGCTCCACGAAAAACCCAAAACCTGCATTGCAGTATTCTCGGCAACCTCCGCTTCTTAGCTATCATGCCACAACAGTACTATTATATGCTAATTTGCTTATATTTTCAAGTATAATTTACACAAATTTTTAATTTAGTTATTTTGTACGATGTCTCCCATTATTTTTCAAATATCTTAGTATATATTCCTGACTATAATGTATTCCATCTGTAGTTTCATTCTCGTAACCATCTGTACCGGCCAATAGTCCGTAAGCATCTATATAACTAACATTATTTAATTCCAGTTTCTTTCTCATAATATCATTGAACTTTATTATATCGTTATTATCTAATTTATACCTGTCCTTATTTACATATGGCAATACAGAAACATAGTGTACATCAACTCCGCTTATCTCATCCAGTTTTATCAGCCTGTGGCACAAAGTCTCTGCAGCAGTTTTACCCAGACTGTTAACTCCAAGCAATACTACTATATCCGTTATTCCTTTTTACCACTTCATCCTTAATAGAAATTTCCTTAGCCTTAACCAATGAATTTTTAGCATACTTCTTATTAAACCTTCCTACACTGACTGGTTAAATCTTCATTAATAAATTCTATACTTGCTCCACTTTCTGCCAGCCAGTATATACTGTTCTTGTATCTGTTTTTATAATATTCTTCATTTCTGCTCATAAGATAAGCATTACTGTCACCAATTATTAATACCTTTCTTTCTCTCTATGTCATCATCTTTTAGAGCCTGTTAATTTAGCAGCATTACTCTTATTCTCAGACAAAGCCTCAGTTACCGCCTTTAGAATTTTTCTCCTCAGCATTCGAACCGCTCTTAATAAACTCTATATAGAATTCCGGTTTTTCTAAATAATCCGTTCTCAGATGCATTTTCATAAAGAAATATTCCAAAGATATTAAGTATTGTAAATGCTAAAAAGCTTAAAAAGCCTGTATCTTTTATTATCATCCATTGATACATACCTCCTTAAGCCCTTTAATTACTCTCTAGTGTTTTGTTTCCTCATCCTGTTTTATTTTAAGTTTTTACTAATCTTCTTCTTTTTAGAAAATTTTACTGCTTTTTCTCTTTTTCTATCAGGGATAAAAATTTTATTAAAAATTACATTGTAAACTTTTTGAATAATGAATTCCATCACTTGTACAATTCCTGTAGTTTTTACAGACTTTGCAAGTTTATAGGCATCAATATATATTATGTCAGTTCCTTTAAATCCTTCTCTGGTCAGCTTATTATGATAGGCCATTACCGACGATCTGTCTTTTATACCTGCCCTTGTGTACATATGGCAATACATTTGCATAATATATCCTGCATCCGCTCTTCTTCGCAAGTTTTTAAGAGTGCTTACAGTTAATTTAGCTGATTTTTTTCTCCAGGCCAGTTGGCCCTCAAGCATTATAACAATATCTTCAATCTTCTTTTTCTTACTTCTTCAATTAAATCAAAGTTTCTAGACATTGTAAAAGGTATTGACTATCTTTTTAGGCATAACTTTACCCATATGAATCTTAAAAATCCTTGGATAAAAATTTATATTTACCCCGCCTTCAGTAAGCCAATATACTTTATCTGCTTTATCCACACCGGTACCAAATTTTTTCCAAGTGCCATACCATAGGGAATACTGTCTCCTATGATTAATGTTGTTTTATGACTTGGCCTCGCCTCAACCTTTTTATATAAAGAAGCTGTCCACATTATTAAGATTGCCGGCAATATACATAATAAAGAAATAAACTTTTTGACCGATCCCCCTCTCATAGCCACCTCCGGTTTTAGTTGTTTTTCTGAATAATCCGCCGAATGCAATATTGTTATATCCGGATAATATCTAAACAAAAACCTTACCAACTATTTTTCCTTCTTTACATATTTATTTTTCCAATATCTGGCATCCTGACTTATATCCCTGTTATCGCCAAAGATGAAAATAACAGCCCTCCGGCACATTATAAGGTCCAAAAATCTCCATTTGGAGGATCATTTAGATATGGCTCAGACAATGGTTTCTTACTATCATTAATGTACACTAAGCCATCTCTTATTTCTACTTTTTCACCGGGAAGTCCTATTATACGCTTTTAAATAATTATCCTTTTCATTGTCCGGATAAATAAACATAACTATATCGCCTCTTTGGGGGTTCTTCAAACAGATACGCTAATCTGTTTTACTATCAGCCTGTCTCCCGGCTGAACTATAGGAATCATAGAACCTGTAGGCACTTCCAGCATTTGCATATACAAATTTATTCATCAAAAATGCTAAAGCAAATGCCAAAACTATTAGAAACACATAGTCCCTTTATTTCTTTAATAATGCTTTTTGTCCCATTTCTTTTTTTCTTTATTGTTTTCTATTTTATTTTCCATTATTTTCCTATCCACCTTCCCTGATATTCCACCAGCCTCTATTAAAGTTATCGGATATTGTTCTATTTTTCCTAATACTCTGCATGACGCAGAAATGTTAAACGAGGGTAGTATTTAAGCCAGGCCTTACCCACTATTTTTCTTTTCTTAACATATTTATTCTTCCACTTTCTTGCATCCAGACTGTTATCCCTATTGTCTCCAAAGCATAAAATAACAGCCTTCAGGAACATTGTAAGGTCCAAAGTCTCCATTAGGTTCATCGTTAAGATAATTTTCTGATAACGGAGTTTCTCTATCGTTTATATATATCAGCCCTTCCCTTATCTCAAGCTTCTCCCCGGGAAGTCCTATAATCCGCTTCAGATAATTCTTCTTCTCATTATCCGGATAAGCAAACATAACTATATCTCCCCGCTTTGGATCCTCAAACAGGTAAGAAAGCCTGTTTATTATAAGCCTGTCTCCAGGCTGTACAATAGGAATCATTGAACCTGTAGGCACCTCTGCATTTGCATACACAAATTTATTCATAAGAAAAAGCAAAGGCAAACGCAAGAATTATAAGAAAAAAATATAATTCTAATCTCCTTTATCAGAGACTTTTTATCAGGCTTCTTTCTTTTTAATATCGTCATTTATTTGTTTTTTTCCATTATTTTCCAATCCATCTTCCTGATGCACCGCAAGGAAGCACCAATCCATTATTCTTAACTGGAAGCCCTATCTCCTCAGCCATTACCTTACCTCCAAATTTTGAGGTTATTGCAGTATTTAACATATAGCTGAGTACTGCAGGCTGAAGTCCGGTAGTATAACTATTAATAAGGAAGAATTTACTATCCTTGTGTAAGAGTTCAGTACATTTTTATGAAAGGATATACTGACTCTTCTATTTTTCCAGATTTCTCCTTTTGGTCCCCTTCCATAAGAAGGAGGGTCCATTATTATTCCATCATAATGATTGCCGCGCCTTATTTCTCTTTCTACAAATTTTACACAGTCATCCACTATATAGCGGATAGGAGCATCTTCAAGTCCCGACAGTTTTGCATTTTCCTTTGCCCAGGCAACCATTCCCTTAGCTGCGTCAACATGACTACCTCAGCTCCTGCCTTAGCTGCAGCAGCCGTTGCACCTCCGGTATAGGCAAAAAGATTCAACACTTTTAACTTTCTTCCTCTCTTTAAGATTATATCCGAAAACCAGTCCCAATTTACAGCCTGCTCCGGAAAGAGTCCTGTATGCTTAAAAACTAAATGGTTTTAGATTAAAAGTCAAATCTCTGTAATGAATATTCCACTGTTCAGGCAAATCGAAAAAAACTCCCACTCTCCACCTCCACGGTTACTGCGGTGATAATGGGCCGAAGGTCTTTTTCCATTCTTTAAGTGTCTTTTCTGTATCCCAAATCACCTGAGGATCAGGACGAATAAGAGAATAACCGCCCCAGTTTTTCAAGCTTTTTCTCCCGATGAACAGTCCAATACTTCGTATTCTTTCCAATTGTTAGCAATCCACATTAGATGACAGCTCCTATTTTTAATAAAACTGCCACATCCGGTTAAGTTTAAGTACATCATACCCATACCAAAACCTCCACCTGATGTGGCAAAGTAAATTAAACCTTAACTCAAAGAGTAATTTCTCTTATTCAGCTTTTCCTACTGAACCGAAAAAGTTCCATCTTCTCTTTAACTGTAGCCTTGATAGCCTCAAAGCCCGGAGCAAGAACCTTACGAGGGTCAAATCTCTTGCTTGCCTTATCCTTATTTGCTTCGAAGTACTCTCTAGTTGCTGCTGTAAATGATATCTGGCACTCTGTATTAACATTAATCTTAGATACACCAAGTTCAATAGCCTTTTTTTAATCATATCAGCAGGAATACCTGTACCACCGTGAAGTACTAGAGGAAGGGTACCTGTCTTCTTCTGAATAGCATCAAGAGTTTCAAACGAAAGTCCCTTCCAGTTTGCAGGATATACTCCGTGGATATTACCGATACCGGCAGCAAGGAAGTCTACTCCAAGGTCTGCAACTCTCTTACACTCTTCAGGATCTGCACATTCACCCATGCCAATTACTCCGTCTTCTTCTCCACCGATGGAACCAACTTCAGCTTCGATAGAAACACCCATTTTATGAGCCGCTGCAACAAGTTCAGTTGTCTTAGCTACATTCTCATCAATTGGATAGTGTGAACCATCGAACATTATTGAAGAAAAATCCTGCATCAAGGCACTTGTAACAGCCTTCAAAGGAGCCGTGGTCAAGGTGAAGAGCAACAGGAACTGATATTTTAAGATCCTTAAGCAAACCATTTACCATACCAACTACAGCATTGTATCCACCCATATATTTTCCTGCACCTTCAGACACACCGAGAATTACAGGACTCTTAAGTTCTTCCGCTGTTAAAAGTATAGCCTTTGTCCACTCAAGGTTATTGATATTGAACTGACCTACTGCATAATGACCCGCTTTTTGCTTTTAACCAACATATCTTTTGTTGATACTAAATACATATGATCTCCATTCCGCACCCTTAGATGTTATTTAAAATAATGTGTTTACTCAACTGTCCACATTTTATCACAACAACGAATAAATGTAAAATAAAAAAGTTGATTTTTAACTCTAACATTATGCCTTATTATATTTTCCATCTAAAAAATTGGCAATCACATCTTCTACCGGACTTTTAAGTATCGGTATAATTGCAATTCCACTTACTGAAAGCAAATTTCTCAGTTTTTATCAACTCCATTGCTTATTATCGTATCTACACCTGCACTCTTAAGTGATGCAACAGCTTCCTCTGCAGACTTCACTTCCAAATAATTTCTATCTAATACTTTTTCTACCCTTAGTGTCTGCAATTACAAATTTTACAGCAGCCGCAAAGCTTACCAGCCATTTTTTTCATTTTCATCAAGAGCAATAGCCAACTTGTGAGTTTCTCCATAATCATCACTATCAATGCTATGGTCTACATTCCTTAGTAAAAAACTCAATCGTATCTGCTGTTTCTCCAAGCACATCCATGTCAAGGTCCTCAACCAAACCATTGTCCATAGCAGAGGCTATCCTGCTGTCCATAGGCAGTCTTGAAAGTACCGGTATTCCATATTTAAGCCCCTACATCATCGGTCTTTCCCTCTCCAAACGGATAAATAAGTTTCCCGCAATCAGGACATTTAATATAGCTGTAATTCTCAACTATGCCAAGTACCGGTATCGATGGTATTTTGCTCATGTTTTACAGCCTTTTCTACTATCATAGACACAAGTTCCGAAGGAGATGTAACTATAATTATTCCATCTACCGGCAGTGACTGAAATACAGTAAGCGGCACATCTCCTGTTCCCGGCGGCATATCTACAAACATATATTCTACATCTTTCCAATCCACCTCAGACCAAAACTGCTTAACTGTTCCTGCTATAATTGGCCCTCGCCACACAACCGGTACGGATTCATCATCTAGCAAGAGATTAACCGACATTACCTGAATACCGCCTTTACTAAGTGCAGGCTGTATGCCGTTTTCATTTGCCTCCGCCTTATCCTTTAAAACCAAAGCACCTTGGAATAGATGGTCCTGTAATATCTCGCATCAAGTACAGCTGATGTATAGCCATTTTTAGCAAAACAGAAGCAAGCCTTGATGTAACAAATGACTTTCCTACTCCTCCCTTTACCACTCACAACTCCGATAACTCTCTTTTACTGAGCCTTCATTTTTAAATCAATTATCTGACTGCTGCCATTATCTTTACTCATTTATACCTCCAAATTTAAGATTTATTTGCATACTTTACCTATCACCCTAGCTGGTTTGATTATATTAATCACCCTAATACAGCTTAATTCATTATACATATATATTATGGTGATGTCCTTAATATCTTACCACTTTTGTATAAAATATTCAAACTTTCCACCGCAATTTTAAAAATTTTATAATAGATTTTTAATTTACATTTATGTTATAATTACAAAAGTTTACGCTCTTTGGTAATGTAAAGATTTGAAAGGATAGGTGCTAATGGTTTCCAACGCTAAAAAAATAAGGATGATAAATCTCAAAAAGATGAAACTACAACTAAGAAAAACTGAAAGAAAGGCTGTTAAAAACTGAAACCGCTAAAGCTGATAATAATATAGCCATATCAAAAGATGATTTTTCTCACAAAATTAGAAGGAATTGTTGAAATTGCAAGAAAAAACAAGGATGTGATTGAATCCGATAGGTTGAATGATTATTTTAAGAACTTAAACATTGATTCCAATCAGTATGAAAAATTTGTGATTACCTTGAAAATAACGGCATTACAATAATGAATATAAATGACATGGAGGATGATCTTTTCGATGATGCCCTGCCTGAGGTCGATGATGATGCTGACCTGGATATAGGTGATGATATTACCCTCTCCATTATGTCAGATGATCCTGTAAAAAATCTATCTTAAGGAAATTGGAAACTATCCTCTTTTTAAGTATGGACGAGGAAGTTGAACTTGCTAAAAGATTGCAGAGGGTGATCAATCTGCAACTGACAGACTTACTGAATCTAATCTTAGGCTTGTGGTAAGTATAGCAAAAATATGTTGGCCGTGGGCTTTCTTTCCTTGATTTAATTCAGGAAGGAAACCTTGGGCTTATTAAGGCAGTTGATAAATTTGATTATTCAAAGGGGTATAAATTCAGCACCTATGCTACGATGGTGGATAAGACAGGCTATTACCCGTTCTATTGCCGATCAGTCAAGAACCATACGAATTCCCGTACATATGTCAGAAGTAATAAATAAGGCTTATAGGATTTCCAGAAGCTTACTTCAGGAACTTGGACGGGAACCTACTGAAGAAGAAATCGCTAAAGAGATGAATCTTCCGGTTGATAAGGTGCGTGAAATTATGAAAATATCTGCTGATCCTATTTCCCTTGACACCCCAATCGGTGAAGAAGATGACAGCCACCTTGGAGATTTTATAAAGGATGATACTATTATGGGACCTGATGATGCAGCTGCCTATACTATGCTTCAGGATCAGATACAAAAAGCTCCTCACTACACTTTCCGAAAGGGAACAGAGGGTGCTAATACTCAGGTTCGGTCTCCTTGATGGAAGGACAAGAACCCTCGAAGAAGTAGGGAAAAAGAATTTAATGTAACCAGAGAGCGTATCAGACAGATAGAAGCAAAGGCTCTTAGAAAGCTCCGCCACCCAAACAGAGCTAGGATGTTCAGAGGGTTTGATTCTTTACTAAATTTCATCGTAAAAATAGGACATCTCCAATTAGGAAATGTCCTGTTTTATATTTTCTATAAGTCTATCGTATTTTAGATTCTGTACCCATATTTAACCGGTATTACAATTTTTCCTTTATCATCCACAAAGCCATATTTTTCCGTCCTTCTCAATCATCGTAAATTCACCATTATTAACATATCCAAGCATTATCTCATCATACCTTAGTGGAAGAATCATTTTTCCCTTTTTTTATTAATAAGTCCGCTTTTAGATTTTTTTGAATATATGCTACTGATTTTTGAAGACGGAATAGATTTTTGACACTCTTGCCAAGTCTCCTATAAATCCAGTAACCTCATCATAATTTGCATTTTATTACTAATTTCCCTTTTTATTAATCAAAACCTCTTTTCTACCTTCCCACACATAGGCTAATCCACCGCTAAAGCTATCTGCATGTTTATATTTAAGCGGGATAACAATCTTTCCGTTTTTATTAATAAATCCTGTTTTCCCTCCTTTGGCTATAGGTGCTAAGCCAGCAGAAAAAGAAAACCTGCATCCTTATATTTAAGTGGATTTTTTTATCTTTCCGTTTTCATCAACGAATCCCCACTTACCCTTCTTTTTCAATCGCAGCTAATCCCTCATGAAAAATCATTTATAGAATCATATTCATTAGGTAGTATATATTCACCTGATTTATTAATAATTCCAAATTTACTGTTTTTATTTATCCTGACAAGTCCATTACTAATTTTTCTGCATTATTGTACTCCACCGGCAGCACTAGTTTACCTGTTTCATCTATACATCCATATTTGTCACCTTTTTCTTACTATAATAATTCCATCAGCAGTACTTGAAACAAAAATCATATTCTAATGGCACAATTTCTTTTCCATCTTTATTTATTAAACCATACTTATAGTCATTCTCACCATAACTATCCACCCCCGTCTTTACTGCTACTAAAGAAAATCCCCTATCAAAAACTTTCTACATAATCATATTTAAATTGTACTGCCACTTCTCCCTTTTTGTTTATATATCCATATTTATTATTCATTTTAGCATAAGATAATCCTTCACTAAAACCACCTACATCTTCATATTTTATCGGTATTACTTCTTCACCTAAAACATTTATAAATCCATACTTCAAATCATCATTCTCAGTTATTATCCCCACAGCAGCTAAATCCTCTTCGAATCCTCTCGTTTTATCATAATTAAAAGGGATTACCACCTCTTCTTTCATGTTTATAAATCCATATTTCCCACCTCTATTTGCTATGAACAATGAACCACCAGTATTCCATAATTCATCGTACTTCGTTGGTATAACTATTTGACCTTTTTATTCATTAAACCATATTTAAAATTGATTATCCGTTATTACCATATAATCATTATAAAAACTATTACTAGTAAAATAATATTTCACTTTCTCCTTTGCTTCTACACTAATTGATGTAAAATAGACCACACATCAAAAACCGCAATAAGAAAAGTACTTATTTTCTTCACAAATCCAATCTTTCTACTCATAGCATTCCTCCTTGTAATCTCCACTTTATTATTCTTTCGTATTCATATTCTTTCTATATTCTCTCTCATGTTAACTAATATTATCCTCCTCCCTCCTTTTTCACATCCATTAGCTTACCATCATAGTAAAACTTCTGTGAAAAACTTGATTCCGAGTTCCTTTTTCATACTTTTTGATAAGAGGAAGCTCTCTCCTCAGTTATGATGCTTTAAGTTCCTTCCTACCCCTGCCGGCTCTTCCTGTCCTGCCCGCCCTGTGAAGATAAGTATCAGTATCTTCCAGGAAGATTTACGATGGAAAACTGTATCTACATCATCAAACTGTAAGCCTCTGGCAGCTATATCCGTAGCTATCAGATATTTAAGTTTCCCACGGGAAAAATCCCTGCATAGCCTTCTTCCTTTCTTCCCTGGTACGCTCTCCTCCTATGAAATCCACCTGATAATGGTGGTGGGCAAGCTTCTTATAGGTTTCTTCTATATCATAAGTACCATTTACAAAGATAATTGCCTTCCTTGTCCTTATTGCCCCTGTAGTACCACGAAGAATTTCCATTTTGTTTCTTTTTCACAAACTACAAACCAATGTTTGATATTGGCAGGGATTTCTCTCCACCGTCAGCACTAATCTCCTCTATGTCAGGAGCCCAGGCCTTTGCCCCCTCAAGAGCTGCCTTCGTAGATGTTGCAGAGAACAACAAAAAGCTGTCTGTCTCTTACAAGGCATTTGATAAGTTCATCCGTAGTTTCCTTATTGTTCTTATCAAAGAACCTGTCTCCCTCATCAAGCACCAGAGTCCTTACTAAATGTGCTGCAATCTTTCTCTTTCTTATTAACTCTACTATTCTTCCTGGAGTACCCTACAATAATCTGAGGCTTCTTTTTGAGGGTTTTTCAATCTGTCTTATTATGCTTGCATTTCCACCAAGGCAGACTGAATGAAGCCCAATGCCTGTATTCCTCTGACCAATTCTGCCTGCCTGTGTATCTGCAAGGCAAGTTCCGTGGTTGGAGCTACAATAATAATCTTGTTTTCTCTTTCCACAGATTTATACTTTTCAAATAAAGGCAGCAAATAAGCCAAGGTCTTTCCTGAGCCTGTTAGACTGCACAAAATAACTGCCGCCCTCAATTATTTTGCTATAAACCGCTTCCTGAACAGGAGTAGGTCTGTTAAATCTAAACTTCCCTATGCCGACAAGTATCTTTTTATCATTTATAAATTCATTAAATTCCATTATTTAGTAAACCAACTGCCTTTCATACTATACTTAAATACTCTGTATGCCTTCTTTCCATTCTTAAAACTAAAGCTTGCAAGTTTGTTTCCATCTGGATTATATTCTTCAAAAACTTCCATTTCCTGCAGAAGCCACAACAAGATATCCTTGGTTAAGGGCAGCATTTCCATTATCATCAGAGTAAGGAAGTTCAATACTGTCCTCCAAACTATAAGTCATCTTATCCGCATCTACAAAGTATTTGTAGAAGAACGAATTTTTCCCACCGGCATTATTATTAAATACCAATATGTGATATTTCTTTTACCAAGCTTTTCACTTCTATCAACATAGGCTGTACTCTGCTTTTTCTGGCTTATAAAGTCTCCATCCTTACTATAAAATTCATCACCATAAGCGGGCTTCAAATCATTTGTTCCTGAAATAACAGCCTTAATCTTAGGATTTCTAAAAACATTATTTATTCTTATAATAGAAGAAGTATTCTTCTCGCTTACAACTAAATCGTTATCATTTACAAACTGCACCGAGGTAAACTTTTAACTTTGAACCGCCCCTCTTATAATAATCCGCAAACAGTTTATTAAAGTTCACTATTTCTTTTAGACTTGCCTTCTAAAAATATCCACAGAGGATATCCCATCATTACCTCTTCTCTTTGACAAGGTGACAGCCTTTCTTATAGCAGTATTTAAGTCCATATCTCCAACTGCCACAGCTCCATCTTCAAGCGGGATAAACTTCTCAACCTTACCAAATCGGTCAATGACTGCAAATCTCCTGCTGTCCACTGCACATAAAAATCTTATCATCAATCAGCCCTATATTAGTCTCTGCGGCTTCTCCACCTTTTCACAAGCGGCAACTCAGCTCTTATGATACCATAATTGTCATAGAATAATATGTGCTTATCTTTTCTACCTCTGTCGTCTAATCCAAATACAGTATACAGTCCGTCTGAAAGCTGAGTTACTTCCCTCTCTATGAGTAGAGTTGATGGTCTTCACAGCAACTGTCTTAGATTCAGGAATATCCAGCCTGTAACCCGCCTTGGCTATCATCTTATTGTTTTTCATCATAAATGTATACCGACACATAATTTCTTTTCTCCCGGCACCATTCCTATGATTAGCCCCTCCTGTTCAGCAAGAGGCATACCTGTAGTATTGGTATATAAGGAGCCCTGAAAATCCTATTTTGTGTTTCTTCCTTACCGTCAATTTCCTTTTACTGACACCGCATACACAGTGTTTACCCTGAATTTATGCTTAAAATAAATATATAGTCCCGTAGTATTGGTTCCATAAGGGCTTTACAATCAAAAGAGGTCATCCACGGTATAATTCCCATTTTTTTCTTATATTTATCAATTATGCTCTTTTGCTGTCTTTTTGATATTTCATTGAATATATTTCAGGTTTCTTAATCTTAAGCTTTTTAGCAACCTTCTTATACATATCCTGTGCAGTAATTATCTCAGGTTTAGCATATTCCACCCTATCAGGCACTGTAGTTTCTGCCTTTTTGATATTATCCTTTGCAGTCTTTTGTCAAAAAGGCTGCACCTGCAAGTACCCTACAAGGAAAAACAAAGAAATTATAAGTGAAATCTTCAACGCTTTTTAACATATCTACCTCAACAATCTGCCAATATTTGCATCCTCCGCGAAGTCCGGCGTACTGTAAAGTACAAAGTAAATCTGTAATTTTATTTTCGTCTATATACTTCTTAAGACTTTTTATTAAAGTATCTTAAATCAAACATTATAATTCTATCATAATCCTTTTATTAAAAAGGTGCAAGACTATGGGCAAAGCTGTCTTTAATAAGAAGTAAGGTCTTGCCTGTATTATTATCCATCTTAATATCAGTCACACTATGGTTTCCACCAAAGAATACAGTATATTTATCCTTCCCTTTTAAAAGCATCCATATAATAAATACTGTTAAAAGTCTTATCCTTATCATTATCCCACATCATCTCCGCCTTGTCTATCTCAGGTGAAGAATAAATTGTAATATCATCAGGAATTACTCCACCTGTAATACCTGTATTTACCTTTTGAATCATAGGTTCCGAGAAAATCGTTTGATACCTCGTCCGCTTTCAAATCCTCCAAAGCCTGAACTTTAAGTCCCATCTCCTTAGCTATGGCTTCATATCCATAGTAGGCTCCAAGGCTTGTCCAGTGGTGGTCTGTCCTGTAATAAATATATTCTTCTGAATGTTTTTAAGTATTTCACCCAAATCTATTACATAACTATCTCCGGCTTCCTGTTTAATCTTTGTAATGTACTCAGTTTGATTGTATATAGGTGCAAATGGAGGAAGTTTATCTTTTAAGATTTCTGAAGATGAGGGTGCAAGTGCCACCTGAAAATGGCCTTTTTCCAAATTTATCCGCATACATTTTTACAAATTCTGCAATAGATTTAATATTATTTTTGAAGTCTCCGATTCAAATAAAGAGCCGTCATATTTTCCAAGCAGATAACCGTCTTTACCAAAGTAGACTCCATTATCATCAGTCCTGCCACGAAGCCTCTCTGCAGCAGTTTTTCACACCCATAAAAAGCTTCTTTCAGGGAACTGATCTGGTGATAAAGTTTTCATAATCTTTCATAAAACTTCCATCCATAAGCTTAGATGCAGTAAATGTCGGACGCTGCTCCAAATATCTGTTTTCTGACTGTGAAAACTCAGCAGGCTTATGAAGAACCGCCCCAAAGAAAAAGGGCAGCTAAAGTCCCGCCAAACACAGCAATTTTAACATTTTCAATAGTTAATATCTTCATATATATCTCCCGTTAGAACCTGAAATATAAGAATGGATTGTAAGTTGATGCTACCAGGTAAGCAACACAAATTCCCAGAATCACTTCAAGCGTAATTATACCAAGTACCCTTAAAGCAGTGTTATTTTTGCTGTCAACTTTTCAATACACCTCTTAGGCATATCTGTACTTGCAATAGCCAGTATAACTAAAAAGTACCAGATTATTAAGTAAAAGGTAGATAAATTCCTCATTTACAAATGAATAGCCGCCTAGTCCGAACATTCCCACTATAAACTCTGCTCCCTTCTTAAATGAATCAAATGAAAAGAGTACCCAGCCAATGATAACAAAGAACATAGTGTAAATATGTCTGACAAACTTAGGCATTTTCTCTATTATTTTTCAGTAGAAAGACCTTTTCAATAATCAGGATTGCACCGTAATACAATCCCCAGGCAACAAAGTTCCAACTTGCACCATGTTAAAAACCTGTAAGCATCCAAACAATAATAATATTCCTTATCTGCTTAACTATTCCTGCCCTATTACCTCCAAGCGGAATATATACATATTCCTTTAAACCAGGTAGAAAGTGAAATATGCCACCTTCTCCAGAATTCAGTGATTGACTTAGCTCATGTAGGGATAGTTGAAATTTTCATCAAAGTGGAAACCGAACATAAGTCCCATACCTATAGCCATATCAGAGTAACCTGAAAAGTCAAAAATAAATCTGGAAAGTATATGCCAGTATCCCAAGCCAAAAACTACCTACCGACATTTCTGAAGCAGTCAGTGCATTTTACACTGTCCCAAAGAAGACCGGCGTTATTGGCAAGCAGAACTTTTTTACCCAGACCGAAGATGAAACGGCTGATACCTCTTGCAAAATCAGCTCTGTTCTCTACTCTTCCCTGCATTTCCTCAGCTACAGTACGATACCTAACTATTGGCCCTGCTATCAGCTGTGGAAATAGGGTCTATAGGTTCCAAAGTCAAGGATGTTTTTCTGTACCTTAGTATCACCCCTGTACACATCAATAACATAGGAAAGACTCTGGAAGGTATAAAATGATATACCCTATGGGGAGAGCCAGCTTAATTGCTGCTATTCCTGCACCTGTAAGCGAATTTATAGTTCCTATAGTAAAATTAGCATACTTAAAAAAGCCTAACAGCAAAAGATTGATAGCTACTGCTGCCGCAAGCGAAAACCTTTGCCCCTGTTTTCCTGCCTGAAGACATCTGTTTATCTATAATAATTCCGAACACATAGTCTACAGTTATAGTAAAAGCACATAAGCAAAATATATACAGGCTCTCCCCAAGCATAGAAAAGTATGCTTGATAAAACAAAACAAGATTCCTTATACGCTTTGGCACTACAAAGTAAATAGCGAGTACTAGTGGTAGGAATCTTGTAATAAATAAAAATACTGGAAAAACCATGAATGTTACTCCTTTTTGTTGAATAAGCACCCATATCATACCATATTTGCTGTGAAAAATAAAAGAGATTGAAAGGAAATTTTATTAACTCTATAAAGAATCCTGTTAAACAGAATCCACCTCCTGCGGCAAGTCACATAAAAAGTCATCTACTATGTCTACAGCTGTATGTTCACTAAGAGAATTTTTAATGTAAAATCAAGTTTTGAAGAAGTTTTCTATTACATAAAAAAGACTGCGAGAACCTTAATCCTCGCAATCTCCTTGTAACTAATTAAGCAATTTTTGATTGGATATTTTGTGAAGTCCCTTCGCTGCTCTTTCCACTATAGTCTTAGCTTCTGCTTTTATTAGTACTTCCCTTTATTCCGGAATTATTGTTTGAACTGTTAGTTGTTCCGGATGATTTACTCTGCCCTCCTTTCATACTATTGTTGGAACTGCCTTCGTTATTGGCCCAGTTTCTGCGTCTGCCATTTGAGGGGCTCCTCAGGTCTCTCCTGCGGGCCACTGTTACCATTTGGTCCTCCGAAATTTCCATTGCCACCCGGCCCTCCGTTACCGCCTGGACCTCCGAAATTGTTTCCACCATGACCTCCGTTACCCTGTGGACCTCCGAAGTTTCCGTTACCACCAGGACCTCCGTTACCCTGTGGACCTCCGAAGTTTCCGTTGCCACCAGGACCTCCGTTACCTTGTGGACCTCCGAAGTTTCCGTTGCCACCAGGACCTCCGTTACCTTGTGGACCTCCGAAGTTTCCGTTGCCACCAGGACCTCCGTTACCTTGTGGACCTCCGAAGTTTCCGTTGCCACCAGGACCTCCGTTACCTTGTGGACCTCCAAGTTTCCGTTGCCACCCTGGGCCTCCGTTACCGTTCTGGGCTATATTACCACCGTTGCCATCCTGCCCGCCATTCATTCCGTTCCTGAAACCTCCCCTGGGACCACCTCCGTTTCCGCCAGGGCCGCCAGGACCACCCATTCCAGTTGATCCGGTTACAAGCTGACTAAGTGTTACTTCCTGTGTAGTAGTTCCTGCTGTTACTGTATAGGTCTCACCCTGCACCATTCCGGCAGCACTGATGATAACGCTGTTGTATTCTTTTTGCAGGAGTGTAAGTTGCCAGTACATTGCCCTTTGAATCTTTGATGCTGACTGTACTTCCTGCTGCCTGATTTGATACACTTAACTGTACAACACCCTGGGTAGATTCTGAACCGAAGTTCTCAGTCATACTCTGAATCTCTGTTACTATGAATGTACCGCCTGTGATTGTACCTGTACCGTTATAATCGATACCTCGTTACCACCCCTGGTTGGACCACTTACATAGGTCTCACCACCGCTTACTGTGAGGTCTCCGTTAGAATCAATTCCATCTCCTTCCGCGTTTACTGTAATCTTACCACCTGAGATATTGATAGCTTGCATCTTCTGCCTGCATACTTTCCTTCTGTCCTGTCGTAGCAGAAGCTGTTGCATTGATACCATCATCACTTGACACCACATTTACTTCACCGCCTGAGATATTTACATCCTTACCTTCAAGACCTTCATTACTTTTGGGTAATGTCAATCTTACCTCCAACTATATCGAGGTTTGTTCCTGCGTGAATACCGTCATCTGCTGCATTTATTGTAATAGTGCCACCTTCAATGTATACGAAGCCCTTGCTTGTATCATCACTGTTTTCAGAGTGAATACCATCCGTACCTGTTGTAATGTTGATAGTACCATCAGCTATTCTTACACTGTCCTTTCCACTGATACCCTTCTTTGTGGATGTTATGTCAATATTTCCACCTGTAATTACAACATCATCCTTGCCCACTATTCCGTGTGCGCTGGAGCTTATCTTAAGAGAACCGCTTCCATTGATGGTAAGGTCACCCTTTGAGAAGATAACACCGTCTACATTGTTGTCATCAGTAGCTACAAAGGTTCCTGAAGTTGTAAGTGTACTCGTAGTACCATCCTTAAGTGTTACGAAAAACCTTGTCTGCCTCTTTTTACATATATAGCAGCACTGCTTTCATTGGTAATTGTCACACCATCAAGTACAAGTTGAACCTTAGCAGTATCCGCCACATTGACAATTATCTGCCCTGAGTAGCTTCCTGAAAGGATGTAAACACCTTCCTTGGTTATAGTATAGGTCGAATCCTTTTATTTCACTTAGATTAACCTTGGTAGCACTTGATTCATCGTAAGACGCATCTTTGTCACGATCTGTAAACATATCTGCCTTCACTGTCCCTGTCGCAGTAGAGGAGGAAGTTCCTGAAGATGCAGTAGTTGTTGTACTGCCTGTTGTAGAGCTGTCAGTAGTTACACTGGCACCGCTTGTGGTACTTGAAGTGGTAGTTACCACAGTTTTTGTGGCGGTGCCACTATTTGCAGCACCCACTCCGTTACAAGTCTGTTACACTAAGTAAAAGCCCACCTGTTAAAGCTATCATCATTATCTTCTTTTCATAATTTTAGTTTCTTTCTTATAAGCTGTTTATTGTTATTTTTCTTGTTAATTAAAGTTCTTCTCCACCCATTCCGGGACGGTTTAAGCGAATTTCCAAGTTACCGTTTTTACATCTAAGTGCATCAATAAATTCTTTTTCTATTCCCTCCTTATTCAAGGTTACATCATAACTAAGTTTGAATAAGCTTCCCATATTGGTTGTCTTTACACCAAGTAAGTTTGAGCTCTTGGTATATTTATTAAGTGTCTCTGTAAATACATCTGTGTAATCAAGATTTTCAGGTATTGTTATTGTAAGGCTCTTCTGCAATTTAGATCCTGTAAAAACTACATATCCAAGCTTTGTGTAAATGAGTGTTACTATTCCCATTATCAGTGCAAATGCTGCTGCATATCCTACAAATCCCATACCTACTGCAAGTCCTGTAGCCATTGATAAAAAGATTGCTCCTATTTCCTTCGCCGTACCAGGTACCGAACGGAATCTTACCAGTCCGAAGGTTCCGGCTACTGCTACTCCTGCTCCTACATTGCCATTTTACCAAAAAGTATTACCATACTTACTACTGCAGGGAGCATTGCAAGTGTAATTACAAAACTCTGTGAATATCTGCTCTTATAGGTATAGACCAGGGCTAGGAAGATTCCTATCGCAAGCGCCGCTCCTATACAAATAAAAACTGATACAGGTGAAACTGCCGTGGTAGTTCCACTGCTAAATAAACTATTAAACATATCCATACTCCAACCTCTCTTTCATATGTTTTTCTTCGTTGTTAAATTCTACCTCCCTTGCAAATAACCATCTTCTGTTCTTCAATATCTCTGTGTAGGCATTGCCGTACTTTGAAAATGAAACCTTGTAAATGCCGTATTTGCTGAGAACTTCTACCAACCACAATGGGAAAGTATCTGCTGATTTTATTTCGAGTAGGGCCTCTCCGTCTTCAAGTATTGGTTTTCCGTAAACCCTCATTGGTTAGACTTAAGTTGTCTTCTCTCCAAAGAATGTTTTCATCAAATGTCATTCGAAAGTCAGGATTGCCTTTATCGAAAAACGCCTGTCTGTCATAACTTAGGAATACTTTTGGCTCTATATCACCATAGAAGTCCAAGAAATAATCTATTTCTTTTTCTATCTGGCTTTCTTTTCTCAAAGCTTCTTTCCCTTACAAAGATAATCCATTGCTTCTTTTTCTTTAGCTTCAATCCTCCTTTTTGTAAACTATTCCATCGAATTTCTTTTTAAGTTCTATGAATACCTTATCCTCTTCATTTACCTTTTTATAACTTCTTACCCTAAGCTTTTCTTTTATAAATTGGCTTATCAAGAGAATGTCTTATGAGTAAAAATCAGGTTTTGTCAAAGTAGATATTTCTTATTGTACTTTCGCCGTAGCTGTCTGCCTTCATATAAGGCTTCATTGTTTTCAAGTACTGCTTCCTTTTTGTTTTTACTTAATAAGAACTTTATTTCAAACCTCTGAAATGTGCCCCTGTCCCATAAGTTTTTCCTCCTTTCATTTTTATTATTTTCTCTGTCTTTTTATGTGATTTATTTTATGAATACATAATAAACTACGAACCTAAAATGAACCTTAAAGTTTAAAAAAAGATTTTAAAAAAGAAAAAAGCGTCTTACATTGCTGTAAAACGCTGTATAATTTCTAAATAATTTATGCTATAATCAATATGTTGCCTCCCACTAGGCATAGAAGGGAGGTGAATTTATGGATTCATTGATAACCTTTTTAAGTTCTGTTGCAGCAGGTATAGTCGCCAACTATATCTGCAAATGGCTGAACAGAGAAAAGAAAAATGGCAACCAGTCTAAAAAGGAATAAGCCACCTTAAAAATACGGAATAGAAACCCCCAAGAGATAGCAGCTCTTGGGGGTTTTGAATTTATGGCTATTGATAACCTTTCGCCTGTTCACATTATAATACAGATTTATATAAAAAGTCAACATCTCACTTTATTTATATAGCTGCAAAAGCCACCTTCAAGGTCCGCAATTATATCATCTATATGCTCTGTTCCTATTGAAAGCCTAATTGTATTTTTGTTTGATGTTCTGCTCAGCAAGCTCCTTTTCATTAAGCTGTGAATGAGTTGTGGTTGCAGGGTGTATAACAAGTGACTTTACATCAGCCACATTGGCAAGGAGGGAGAATATCTTAAGGTTATCTATGAACTTCCAAGCCTCTTCCTTTCCTCCCTTAATCTCAATCGTAAATATGGAAGCACCTCCATTTGGAAAATACTTTATAGAGCTCGTGGTCAGGATGTTCAGGAAGTGATGGGTGGTTAACCTTTTGAACCTTAGGATGATTCTTAAGGAAGTCCACAACCTTCCTGGTATTTTCAACATGCCTGTCAAGGCGAAGTGAAAGGGTTTCAACTCCTGTAAGAGAAGGAAGGCATTAAATGGAGATATTGCAGCTCCTGTATCTCTTAAGAGAATTGCTCGTATATAGGTAACAAAGGCAGCAGGACCAACCGCATCATAGAAGGAAATGCCATGGTAACTTGGATTTGGTTCTGCAATATTGCCATACTTTTCCACTAGCCTTCCAGTCAAACTTACCTGATTCAACAACCACACCGCCCAAAGTAGTTCCCGATGTCCTCCTATGAACTTTGTAGCTGAGTGTACTACTATGTCTGCAACTATGCTCAAAAAGGTCTGATTAAAATAAGGAGTTCCGAATGTATTGTCTACTACTACAGGGAGTCCGTGTTTATGAGCAAGCTTTAGAAACTGCATCAATATCAGGAATATCACTGTTAGGATTGCCAAGAGTTTCAATAAATATTCCTCTGGTGTTATCCTTAATTGCTGCTTCTACCTCAGCAAGATTGTGTATATCTACAAATGTTGTCTCGATTCCAAACTGAGGAAGCGTATGTGCAAGAAGGTTGTAGCTTCCTCCGTAGATTGTCTTCTGTGCAACTATATGTCCGCCGTTTGCAGCCAGAGCTTCGATAGTATAAGTAATTGCCGATGAACCTGACGCAAGGGCAAGTGCTGCGCTTCCACCTTCAAGGGCAGCTATCCTCTTCTCAAGTACCTCCTGGGTGGAATTGGTAAGCCTTCCATAGATGTTACCCGGATCTGCTAAGCCAAATCTATCAGCCGCGTGTTTGCTGTTATGAAATACATAAGATGTAGTCTGATATATAGGAACCGCTCTTTGTATCTGTAGCAGGGTCAGCCTGCTCCTGTCCAACATAACTGTAAGGTCTCAAATCTGTATTTGCTCATAATGTTAATCTCCTTTTCCAAATGATATTTTTATATACTTCTGTAACCTACATGAATAAGCTATAGCAAGAAAGCCTTCCAAGCCTTAGCCTGATATCTCACAAATTTTCTTTCTGATAGTAAATAAAATGTATGGCTTTACCATCCTTATTACTTGCGGTTATCTTTGATGGATTTATAATACCATTTAATTTCTCTTTTGAAAAAATCGTTTGATTTTTATGTATTGTTATAAGTTTTAACTATATGTCTATCTGTTTACTAGGTTTATCTTATAGAGCAGCATTATACTTTTTGAATCTTGTACAGGAGCCGGCTGCATACCGGCTCCTTCTTATATTATTCACTTTCTTTAATTTTTCTCTTCTTAAATACAAAGGCTGCAAATAAAAACAGGCATCCTGTGATTAAGTAAAGATGGTCAAATGATGAAGTTCTTCCCGATATTTCGATGATTCCTTTTACAAGGAAACCATTTGCAAATACTGCAAGTGCTGTGTTAAGAAAATACTTGTTTAGTGAATTCTTAAACAAAATGAATACTCCTGCAATAAGTGGAAGATGAACATCAGTCTCCATATGCACCGAGTACTGCCCATAAGAGAACATTTCATAAACATAGGCAAATACTGCAAGGAAGAGGCTAGTGCTCCGCAAATAATAAGATTTTTAGTAGCTTTTTGTTTTTTTAATATCCAATGTAAACAATGTCGCTCACCTCTCTTTCTGATATATTATGTCCGTTGGTTGTAGGATTATTTATAATGCTGCCGTTAAAGTACATCGTTGATGAACCGCCACCATCAAGGTTGTAAGCTGTAGTAGCACCATACTCCCTTCATAACTTCCGCAAGTTCGTAGAGAGAAAGTCCCTCACCTCGCTTGTTCTTCCGTCAGATACTACTAAGATGTAGTGGTTAGAATCAACTATGCCGATTGCTGTACGAGGATTCTTTGTCATAGCCTGTCTTACCTCTGTATTCTGGTCTACAGTTATATTGCCATTTTCATAAGCTGAAGGTCCAAAGGCAAAGAGGGTTTACTACTCTGTCAGCTAGGAGCTGCTCTGTCAGTCACATCAGTTTCATAAATTATCTTAAACGAGCCATCCTTATATACTGCCAAATCAGGATAATTGCTGTCACTTCTTACCGTATTTCTGTAAATTACACCATTTTTAATAACATAACCGCTTCTGTCTGCTCTGTAATAATCTCCGTTTACTGCTAAGATAGCATTGTTGTTTGAAGCCATAGATGATGTGGTTTCGGTTACATTTTGTGCCGAATGAGTCATAGGCAAGGGCTGTCTTTAAGTAATTTGAGTTTGAGAGTTTGACATCAGCCACATATACAGTGGTATTGTTCTTTCTGACTGTGGTTATTGTTATATCTACATTTCCGTCCTTGTAAGAGGTATCTGTCACAGTCTTTTTGGGTTGCAGTCACTGTATTATCAGTAGCTGCAGTATTCTCGGATGCCGTATCTGCCACAGTCTGGTTCTCTGTGTTAGTGCCTGTTGTTGTATCAGTACCATCAGATACAGTATCGCCTGCCCCTGCTTGTATCAATATTATCAGCTACAGCATTGCCTGCTCCACCTGCCGCCTCATCTGTAGCAGCTGTATTTTTCAGCAGCCTGTGCATAGATGGTGGTGTCTGTGTTTTTACAACCACAGCCTGAACCTCTGAGATTACAAAGGTTTTTAGCAATACATAACTGTCAAGTGAGGCAACAAGCAGTCCTGCTGCCAGTCCCAAAGCCAGTGGTTTCTTTAGAAATTTCTTATTATGATGGTTCTTCCTCCTTTTTTAATCATTGGTAATCTAGCTATACTTTTTTTCTCTTTTTCGTTTTTTTCATCTTAAATACAAAGAGCTTTTTGTACAGTGAAGCTAATGGCAAAACAAACAAGTTCTGTGGATTAGCTTAAGTAAGTAGATATTTCCACCTGAAATAGTATTTAGTCCTAAAAGTATAATGGTATTTAATCCAAGTATACCTGCTGCAAGGCTAAAGTACCTTATGAGGCTTCCCTTTCCTTTTTCACTGTGCTTAAATACAAACTTCTTATTTATGTTAAAATTCAAGGTCCCGCTTTATTAGCCTTGTCTCTACATTGGAGAGTACCAACATAAGTGAGGTTGGCAGAGCAGCGAATAACAAACTTAAGAGTCCGTATGCTGAGTAGTCTGTAAAAAAATGCAATTATAGAAGAAAGTGTGAATCTAAATATTTCTCCGTATATCTTTAATGCATCCTTAACAGGATTAAAATGGCTGCCACTGTTGTCATCTATGTAAACGGTTTCGATTGGGACTTCCTTTTATGCTAAGTCCGTTTTTTTCTTAGCAAGTAAGAGCATGTTCATTTCATATTCGTACCTGTCTCCGTTTATTGAGAGTAGAAATGGTATGCTGCTTACACTAAAAGGCTCTGAGGCCACACTGGGTATCATTTAGGAAAAAGTCCGGATACGAGAAAATAAAATGTATTTTTGTTATAGTATTTCCTACCTTTGACTTAAGAGGAACTTTTCCTGTAAAATATCTTGCCCTGTAGTTATCGCTGCTTCATCTATCCTAAGACTGTCAGAAACCTTGATTATGTCGCTTACTGTGTGCTGTCCATCCGAATCAGCTGTAACTATTATTCCATTCACGTTAAGCCCCTTTATATAAGTAAAGGCTGTCTTAAGCGCGCCCCTTTCCTTTATTGACACCTATGTGCAAGTACTATGGCGTATTTTTTTCTGCTTCTGCAAATATATATATTAAATTTATCTCCTGAGCCATCATCTACAACTATAATCTGAAATAGATTAAGTGCGCTTACTTCTTCAAGCAGCTTGATTAGTTTTTTTCATCAGGTTCAAAGGCAGGTATGACTAAAAATTTTCATAGGCTTTCTCCTTTCTTTGCTGTTCTTTATGTTGAGGTCATTATATATGGTGAAACTTAAATGAAACTTAAATAGAATATGATTTTTGCTATCTGGATTTATCATATCTTTTTATACTCTTGACACTTGTATCTTTTTATCTTATGGTAGAATAAGCAAAAGATCACAAAGGAGAGAATATATGAGGCTATTACTTGCAGAGGATGAAAAATCGCTTTCAAAAGGCTGTCAAGGCTATACTTGAAGCCAGCAAATATAGTGTAGATGCGGTATTTGACGGTGAAGAAGCTCTCGAATACCTTGATGTGGATACCTATGATGGAGTGATTTTAGATATAATGATGTCTAAGAAAGACGGCTTTACCGTACTTAAGGAACTAAGGAATAAGGGAAATCTCATCCCTGTCCTCTTACTCACCGCCAAATCTGAGGTGGATGATAAGGTGGAGGGGCTTGATTTGGGTGCAAATGATTATCTGACCAAGCCTTTTTGAGCCAAAGGAGCTGCTTTGCAAGAATCAGGGCAATGACCAGAGCTGTATGGCTGAGGGAGACTCTGTGCTTGAATTCGGCAATGTTTCCCTTAACCGTGCAAGCTTTGTACTCTCCTCTAAAACAGGGGAATTTAAGCTATCCAATAAGGAATTTCAGATGATGGAGCTAATGATGAGCTATCCTAAGAATCTCATTTCTGCTGAGAAATTCATGGAGAAAATCTGGGGCTTTGATACCGAAGCCGACATCAGCGTTGTCTGGGTAAATATTTCTTATCTGAGAAAGAAACTGGCTTCACTTGGTGCTGATATCGAAATCAAGGTAACCAGGAATCTAGGGCTACTCTCTTATTAAGTCAAAATAGAAAGGACTTCTTTACATCAATGAAAAACAATGCAATTTCAAGACTCAGGTTCAAGCTGATAGCAGTTTCAATGGCTGTAACCCTGCTTATACTGGGGCTTATTGTAGGGGGGAATTAACTTTATCAACTTCAAAAAGGTAATTGACAATGCCGACAATACCATAGATTATCTAACTGAGAACTACAATACTGAAGAGACCAGACCTGAACCTCCTGATGAGGGTGGAGATAGGGATGGTTTCAGGTATTTAATGATGGAATCTCACCTGAGGTAAAGTTTGAAAGCAGATATTTTGTGGTAAGCTTTTGACAGTGATGGAAATGTAACCTCCAGCGATACCAGGCACATCTTCGCCATTTCTGATGAATACAGTATTAAAATTGCAAAATCAGATATATAAAGGCAGTTCAAATAGAGGTTTTTATAGAAACTTTAGATATGCCAAAGGTAAGCTTAAAATGGCTATAATGCTGTTATGTGCCTTGATGTATATAATGGTCTATCCAGTGCAAATTACTTCCCTTCTTGTAAGTCTCTCCTGCATCCTTTATTGGCTGGATTACTGTAATTATCATAGTTTTGGCATTTTCAAAGCGGATAATTGCACCTGTTTCAAAAAGCTATGAAAGGCAAAAAGGTTCATATCTGATGCCGGACACGAAATAAAGACTCCGCTTGCACATCATAGAGGCTGACATAGGAGTTATGGAGATAAATGAGGGGCGAAAATGAATGGTTAGATGATATTAAAGTTCAGGTACGAAGACTGGCTAGGCTTACAAATGACCTTATTCATTTGTCAAAGCTTTGATGAGGGCAGGGATAGCCTTAAGTTCATAGACTTCTCTGTATCAGATCTTGCTAGTGAAACAGTTACTTCTTTCACAGGTCTTGCTACCGTAAATAACAAGAAGCTTGAAGCTAATATTCAGTCAAATCTTACATTAAAGGGTGATACTGAGAGTATAAGGGAGTTACTTATCATTCTCCTGACAATGCTGTCAAGTATTCTACAGGGACGGGAATATTAGACTTGAAATAAAAAGAAGAATGGACACTATTATTATAGAGACCTCTAATTCAGCCAAGAACCTGACTAATGAAAAATGCTGAACATCTTTTTGACAGGTTTTATAGGGCCGATGAATCCAGGAACTCTGAGACAGGGGGCACGGCATAGGTCTTTCTATGGCTAAGGCGATAGTGGAGGCCCACAAAGGTAAGATAAGTGCTGAGGTGACTGGTGATGATGGAAAGCTTTAGAATAAAGGCGGTATTATAAGGCTCGCTTAGAATTATGGTTTATATTTCAGCATCATCTGGCATTTTGTTAACAAGTTCAGCATCAGGTGAAATATCCTAGTCTTTAAGTTTTCATATTTGCTTTTATAAGCTAGTAGCTTTCTTTTGGTAATAATAGCTGCTTTTTGATATTTTGTAACTTATATAATAGTGAAGGCAATGATTAGTTATTCTTTATGGCATCGATTATCACTGCCTTCTCTCTGTTACTGTGAGCTGTTTGATTGATGCCAACTTTATGCCCGCACCCCAACTTATCTATTAATCTTCTATTACTTTGTACTCTAACAGTTCATCGTTTAATAAATTAGCCAATAATTCACAAAACTTTGCCTTTATTCCACATGATAGTTTTTTTCAAAAATTTTTATATTTACAGTATTCCTTGTTTTCCACCAAACCCCAACTATATGATTCTTCCAAAAATAAAGTTGGACGAATAACACCTTGCAACAAATATATATCACGTATATTTTGTGGTTTTAAATATAATACTATTTTTTTCTTCTCATATCCAATAACAAAAGGATCAAATCCTGAAAAACAATCGTGTCATTATCTCTATTAAAAATCTTCGTAATACTTATCTCTATAATAGAATTCTTCTCCCTGTATATTTAACTTACTATATTCTATTTCACAAATGTGCTTTTAAGCACTTTGACTTGCTCCATTTAAAAATACATTATATCATATATTGTAACTGGTCCATATGTATTGATATATCTTTTTAATTGTTCTATTTCAGCTTGAATCATTCCTATCTTTATTCTACTGGGTGCAATTTTATATTTTGTATCTCGAATTCCTTGTAAAACGAGTTCTCCTGTTTCTACCAAAAATCTAGGAATTCCTCCCTCATGAATTAAATAGTATATCCTTCTCTGTCTTAGTCATCCCCATTTCAAAAACACCTATTTATTATATAATTTTTTCTACAACTCCATTATTAATGCAATCTATCATTATATCACAAAAATAGGATTTTCTTTTTTTGTAACTACAGACTCATCTTCCCAAAATTCCTTCATATATTTTGACATCATACCACTCATGAATAAAGACAGAACAATCTTTTTATATCATGTACATGCATAGTTCCCCTTAATGTCCATGCCTTAAAAACTATCATCTATCTCAAGTTCAATTTGTCTTATTTTTGCAGAATAATTTGCATATGAGAAAAAAATTGTGCTTGTATCCCTAATAGTTGACTTAATTCAATTCTATCTTCTTTATGTAAGAGACCATGATTTGATAATCTCATACTGATTATATCATCATATCCATTCCTCATCTTCTATTACCCTCATCTGTGTAACTTTCCATTATTTTTATGATATTTGGGTCGATGCAATATGGACAATTGTAATTACACATGCGAGTTAAATCAGTGTAATTATTGACCCCACACACACAAAATTTTTGAACCCTGTTAGCTTGTAATTCTTTTTATATAACCAATATTTCTTTTTGAAAAGATTTTTTGCTATGGCACAATCTAGAATCATTATTCATATAATTAACTTCCTGAACTTTGATAACTTTTTACCCCTTTTTCCAAAGGACAATTAAAAAGATCTAACTCCTTTTTACCATATGTTATAATAGCTATTATTATGCCATCAGAAACCATATGTTGTAATGCCAACTCTATTCTTCTTTGATATATTGTGTTACTATAGTACCTTTTTATATTATTTTGCATACCAAATTCCCATTCCATTGTAACCATCAAATTGGATAGGCATTCTTACACTTAGGTATACCAAATTCTTTCCTGTAATCACCAATCGTCCCACCTCTTGCTATATGAGTATGGCAGTCACCTTTTTCAACATTTTTTTAATCATTTGCAACGATTCTCTTTGTATTGTTGAAATGAATGTTTGTTTTTACCATCCTAATCTCCTTGATATATCAAAAATTATTATTGATACATTTAAGAATATTCTTATGTTTTTTTCTATTCTTTACTAAGATAATATTCATCTTTATTTAGTTTACCTTTTTAATTCGCTGTAATCTTTCGCTAATGTGTATGCGTAAATGTTCAAAAATTCATTTTTCTTGAGTTTGAAATGGGTTCACGCATTGATAGCCTCTAATAAATTCTTGAGCATCTTCCCATGTGTTTGAAACAAAAAGCACTTGAGCAAAAACTACCTTTGCAATGTCATAAAGTCTATAATACTTTTTAGCTTCATCAAAAATCTATTACCTGGTATGTCTTATTCTTTTTCTACAACATTGTTCCATGTATAATCCCTCATGGATTATTTGCTTATTATCAATTTCAGGAGTATGTATTTTCTTTCAATCATACTTTTTAGTGAAATCAACTCTTTGATTTCTGGTGTAATCACCTTTATCATATGGAATAGCAGAAAAACTCTTGAAATAATAGTGCATTAATGCCAGTGTCTTCCCAAATAAAAAACCAATTCTGCTTTGCATTCTCGTTATCAGCATATTTTTTTGGATTATATAAGGCGTACTACCATAAACTCCTTCAGATTCGATGCTTGGAGCCATTCCTCTTTCTGAGAGAAACTTTTGTAAAGCAATTGATAGTTCTATTTTTATTTTTATCAAAAATACATAAAGAATTTCATTATATATTTATTTTGTGTTAAATTTATCAAAAAAATATCGTTCACATAACCAGTATTTATTTGCTTTATATTGACAATAGTATCATTAATGCAAGATTCATTTGATTTAGTAAAGTCCCATCGATCATCTTTAATCCTTTTCATTAAGTTCATATAATGCTGTCTTATCCAAATCAAAAATGCAACATATGTTTCTGCTTGTTCATAATCACACCAGTGATAATCTATATGTTCACTAGATATCTGAATATCTTTTAGAATATACTTGCACTGCGTAAGAATAGATGGGTATTACATATTTATTTCCCAGCATTTTCTAGCCTTTTCTGAAAAATTATCTGCTGAAACATAACACATAGATTCTAACTCTTTATAGTTATTTATTGGGGGAATACCAGCTTCTTCAAAGCTTTCCTTTTTAGCAGCAACCATTGGAGTTTCTCCTTCTTCTCCACCACCTGCTATAAATTGCCATATATTTAGATCCTCTCTTTTTAAAAATGCAGTATAGTATATTTCCTCCATCATATAAGAATGGTAAGACTAAAAACATTGTATGCAGCCCTCATATACACCCTCCATTCTGAAGTGACTTTTGTCAAAATTTAATTTTTGAAAATCATAAACTTTCTCTAACTTTTGACAAAATCCTAAAATTAATTTAATTTTTGAACTAATTCTATAAAAAGAATCTGTGATATAATTATTTTCTGCTTCTGTCATATTTGGATGAATTGGAAGGCAACAATGCGATTTCTAACAATTCTGATTCTCTCACACGACATATACAGTTCTCATAAATATATTTATTATATTCATAAGTAGGATGAGTTGCAATTGTACAATGTATATCTTTTATCTTCATCAATGAAATTAGCATATATAGTTGTAAAAATAAAGTGTCCACTTTAAAAGAAAAATAAAAAAAGCATCGAGTTACCATTCATGTTATAATTGGATTTGCAAAACAAAAATAACGAAAGGTAAACTGATGCAAACTTATTATAACAGAGAAAGAAAAAGGTAAACACTTAACGCTGGTAGAAAGATGTATTATAGAAGCTTGTAGTTTTAGTCATGACAGCAATATATCATAAATTCTATAATTTATTAGATAATAGTTTTTCTACCAAATCTCTTACTACCCTATCCTTTGTATCAATATATCCCCAAAATTCATTCCCTCTAAGTTCTCTATGAGCTATTTCTATTTCTTCCCTATTAATTCTAGTTGTTGATTCATTTGGTTGATTTTCAATATTATCTATAGCATTCTCAAATTTGTATTTTATCTCATCCATAAAGAGTCCTTTCTCACTTAGTGCGATATAATTTTTCTACCACTATAACTAAATTATTTTAAAACCACATCCCTGGTTGCTGCAAATGTCTTAATCGGTGCCATTTGCAGAGCACCGATAGCTAGGCTTGTTGCCAGCACTGCACTTAAAAATTTTTGTTTTTGTTTTCATCTTGGTTCTACTTTTATTTATAATATTTTTTTAGTACAAAACAAATTTTATTTAGAAGTTATTCTTCTACATTATCTGCATCTTCTGTCCATACAACTATCCTCGATATTCTGGGTATCATTACTTATCAGTTCAAAATAGGTATGTACCTTTATGCTATTGTCCCAGGCATCAGTCCCTGAAAAATCATAGGTATATCCGTTATATTCCTGCCTTAGATTATCTTTTGTAAACTGATGTCGGAGCATTATCTACTCCCCATCCTCCCAAATAAGACCTCACTGTATTTACAAAGGGAGATACATCTTTTTCAGTAGGGCTGGTAACGATCATAGTAATAATCAAAAAGGTAATCATGGTTTTTCCCAAGCAGTTCAATTATCTCATATCTCATTCCAAGGCTTCCATCATCTTCTAGCACCGGTTATTTCTGCAAGCTTTATCCTCAAAAACTTCTTATAAGATTTTGATTATATGCATATTGGGTTTTATCATTTCTCTGCCTTTATATACTTCTATTATTCGCAGAGCTTAAAGATGACTTGCTTAAATATAAATCAGTTTCGATGATATTACTGACGAAGATGTTGCTATCAACGAAGCTGTCTCTATTTTAGATGATTCACTATCCCCTACTTTGCCTTTTTGATTAAATAGCAAAAATTAAAACCACCATAAGCATAACTATTCTAAACCGCCTAACGCAAAGTATTTACGCTGTTTTATCCTGATTAACAAAAACAGAGATTATACTGTCTTTTTCCTTCTGTAACTGTATACATTTCCTGCAGATTACCGGTAGGTTCTACATCCAGAGAGTGCTGCTTCCCTCTTCCTCAACTTTTTCCACATTTTACCACAGAACTTTACTCCGGCTATAAGTTCATTGCCACATTTATTACAGAACTGATGTATTTCTACTCCTCTTTATCAAAAAGTAACCTCACCAAAGCCAAAGTTTACTGTTAATTTTTATTCTTCCAGTCAAAAATGAGCCTCACAACCAACTTCTCCAAGTGAAAAACCTAATAATTCAGGCACTTCACCGCTTATGAAATAATTGTCACCCGAAGTTTTTCCACTTCCATTGCCTGCAAATGTTCCATAAGCTCCCATCTGTAATTCACCATCTTCCAGAAAAATTCATTTCTATAGGTGTATCTGCTGACTTCCAGCTTCCTATTGGTAATAAAAAGCGTTTTTTTCCACTTCCTTATAACCAAAGTAATGTCACAATAAAAACCGCCAGTATAACATGCTTAATAAAAGCCAGAACCTGATGCTACCGGCTGATTATATGCAACCTGATTTTCTGCATTGTAATTTTGATTATACTGATTGTTGTTTGACTTGTTGTAGGTCATATTTGGCAGTCCGTTATTTACAGCAGTATAATTAGCCGGTTGTCCACCGCTTGGATTATTACCGGTAACAGGCTGATTAAAACTAAATTTCTGTGCTTCTGCCAAGACCTTATTTCCACATTTCCCGCAAAACTTAACATTATCTGCTATTTCATTTCCGCATTTTGAACATCTCATAATTATTTCTCTCCATCAAAGGGCATTGATCTTTTTAACCCCTAGTATTATATTTCCAAAATTCTCCCAGTTTTTCAATAAATTTCAAAGTATTTTTTTCTCGCTCGCTATCTTTTTCTACAACCTTTTTAGATCTTATCCTATCCTCTAAGCTATCTGCTATACTTCCTCTGTAATTACCTCTTCCACTACCCCAATATCCTTTTAAGTTCTTCCCATATATCATCATTTTTAATATTGTCCTGCAGAATACCCTTATATACTTCTTCATTCTGTTTTCTATAATACATATAAAAGTTCATAAATTTTTCTGCATTATACCTTCCAACAATGCCTTTGACAAATCATCATCCGCATTTTTGCCAAATATTGATTTACTTCTCTCTAAAATATAATAATAATATACGGTCAAGTGCAGAATCATATTCTTTAAATGATATAATTCCAGCCTCATCATATACATTAAAAAGAACCATCATAACTACCTCTTCTTCTTACAGAGGCATTTAATGTTGATGGATGTATGGATACAATCTTACTCCTAAGCTCAGAGAATAGCAGGTCATAATTGCTATTTTACCTTTGCTTTCCGGTTATCTACTTCACAATCATTTCCTTAAATAGCTGCATATGAATTTCTTCCAGCTTATTATTTTTAAGACTGTTTATGCTGGCTGATATATTCTGCAGTTCTTCGTTGTAAGTCTATATACATATTCTTTATAAAAATTCTCTAAATTATTTAATATGTCTCTCTCTCTCTTCATAGTCTCCTCAATAACTAGCTTCCCATCATTTCTAAGCCAAATAATGGGTTATAGAAGAGCATATTAATCTTATCTAGTCCAACTTTTTCTGAATTCCACTTATCTATAGCTTCATCTTTCTTTATATCTTTACCACTTTCTCTTCCTGTAGCACTCATTTACACTTTTTCAGTTCATATCCTCTTTCAAGTCCCATTACAATAGTCCTGTATTTCAAGTCTCTTTCCTGAATAGGATATTTTTTCTTTAAGCGGGCTTGATGCCAGCCTGTTGCCATAAGTTGCTATTTTCATCACAAATAATGCAGAAGTTATTTATATCATCTATTATCTGTGATATATCCTCTCGCTACTTCTCCATCCAATCCTCTTGTATCAAATACCCCATTCATATATAGAGGCAGACCAAATTCTTTCCTGTTTAATTTTATAATTATCTTATCAGGATAAGGTACATCAGAAGATTTTTCCATCATTTATAGCTACTAAAGTTTCCTTAAGCCATCTTTTTAGAGTTTCTCCCTCTCTTTAATATAATATTCTTTCTGTTCTTATAATCTATTTTCTTTAATACTGCTTCCAATAAGTCTTGTAGCTTATCCTCCTCATTCATCTCTTTTCCAAGTGCCTCTTTTATGTATACTTCATATTCTTCCCTTATTTTCATCCCAGTTTTTGCTGCACTTTTAAGCCTGCCATATTGCTTATAGCTCTCTTTACTTCACTTGGGCAGTTAATTTTTCCTCAGTTTTACTGTCTTGCAATATGCTCCTACAGAATTCTTCTACTATATTATTAAATTCTTCTTCCTCAAGAGGCTTAATCTCTATCTCTACTCCAACTCGGTCAAACATCCTGATCTCTGTAGCACAAAGAGTAGTCTTACCCTGATGCCGTTTTTTTAGTAAAGGAATCTTATCTATCTCTCCCTGCTCTTTTTAGCTCTTCTTCATCTACTAGTCCCAAAAAGATGTGAAATTGCTGTTGATTTGCCTATTCCTGCCTTTCCAATAAAGCAGATATTATATTTTTTTCTACATTACATATTTCCTTAATTTTATCTACTCTTTTCATTAAGATTCGGCTGCTTTCTTTACCAATAGATGTTTATTAGTATCGGTATTAATTCCGTTTATAACTGACAATATTTCATCACATTTTCTAATTATTTCATTTCTCTGCATATCTTTCTCCTCTTTTAAATTTTTGTATTTTATTTTTAATATTGTTACTCTAACGCCTTGTTATATATATTTTATCATATATAGTAGGAATTATAACTTCTCCTTCCTGATTTATAACTCCGGCTTTTACCATCTTTTTATTATCTGCTATCAAACCGTCGCTAAACTCTCCTTCATATTCATCTTCATATTCATCTTCATCTACACCTACATCTACAAAACTCACCATTAACCTTTTCTGTATTTTTCCAAAATACTCACTTTCTTCATACTTCGGACTTATTACCTCCTTTCCTTCCTTATCTATATATCCCCACTTTCCATCTGCTTCTACTACACCCAGACCTTCTCTAAAGTCACCTGCACCTTCATATTTAGGACTTACTACCTCCTTTCCTTCCTTATCTATATATCCCCACTTTTCATCTGCTCTTACTCTCGCCAGACCTTCTCTAAAGTCACCTGCACCTTCATATTTAGGACTTACTACCTCCTTTCCTTCCTTATCTATATATCTCCACTTTTCATCTGCTCTTACTCTCGCCAGACCTTCTGCTAAAGTCACCTGCATCTTCATATTTAGGACTTACTACCTCCTTCCCTTCCTTATCTATATATCCCCACTTTTCATCTGCTCTTACTCTCGCCAGACCTTCAGCAAAGTCACCTGCATCTTCATATTTAGGACTTACTACCTCCCTTCCCTTCCTTATCTATATATCCCCACTTTCCATCTGCTTCTACCTCGCCAGACCTTCTCAGTCATCTGCATCTTCATATTTAGGACTTACTACCTCCTTTCCTTCCTTATCTATATATCCATAGCTTTTCCATCTGCTTCTACTACCGCCAGACCTTCTCTAAAGTCACCTGCACTTTCATATTTATGACTTACTACCTCCTTTCCTTCCTTATCTATATATCCCCACTTTCCATCTGCTTTTTACTACCGCCAGACCTTCGCTAAAGTCATATGCATCTTTATATTTAGGACTTACTACCTCCTTCCCTTCCTTATCTATATATCCAAACTTTCCATCTGCTTTTTACTCTCGCCAGACCTTCGCTAAAAAATAATATACATATCGATAATTAAGTGATTTTATTAACTTGTCATTAATATCAATTAACCTGTTCTCATTTTCTTCCACTACAAATCTTTCTTCCCATATATAATTTACTTTTGTTATACTTTGCTGACATATTAAGCTCTTTTTAGTTTGCCATTGTATGCATATATATCTTTGCATTACTTCCTTCAAGGACACAAGAAATTATAGCCTCATTTTTCCATATTCTTTATCTTAAATATTCCAGATAACAAAGCAGATATTCCTACTATTATCAAAATTGCTACAATACCTATTATCTTTTTAGGCTTCATCCTGTTTTTTTCACTATTTTTGATTCTCACTGCAACATGCTCTTTTAGGAGAAAAATTCTGTGTTTCTTCCAAGACCTTATTCCCACATTTACCACAAAAACTTGGCATTATCTGCTATCTCATTTCCGCATTTTAAACATCTCATAATTATTCCCTCCATTTATCTTAGTTCCACAATTAGTACAGAAATCACTTCCTTTTTCTACTTTCTGACCACAGTTAGTGCAGAAAAACAAAATCAGGTACAAAAGTTTTCGTCTACTTCCATAGTTTTACAGCTACAATTGTTGCAATATATGCTTCCATAAGATATCTGGCTTTTTACAATTAATACATTCCATAAGCCCCTGTAATTGCAGGTAGTTTTTATAGAAAGCTCTCTCATTTGCTTTTAGCCTTATTTTACCCTGTCTCACGAGGTTATTGTACTCTGTATTCTGCTCTTTAATCTTTAATAATTCTTCACTTCCTTTTCTTCCAGTTCAAAAAAATAAGTCTGCCAAGGTCTGCTAGGTTTTTACCTCATTTCTGCGTCTGCCGAAGCTATACTCTGCTTTGCCATTGTTAAAGGATCATTCTTTACCTCTGTCCTTCCATTAATCTTTGTCCATAATTTTTCATATTATCTAAAAGTCCCATATTCTTACCTTTCTTTAATTGTGTTGTTTTTATTGATATGTAATTCATTTCAGTGATTCCGGATTTCCCTCCCTATCCAAGATAATTTCGAAAAATTAAAAAGACTGCCTGAGATTTCTGCCCTCAAGCAATCTTTTTAGTTTACATAGATTATCCTTATTAAATTGTACAAAAACACACAAAACAAAACTGAGATAAAAGTTAAATTACCTCTGTCTGTCTGTCTGTCTGTCTGTCTGTCTGTCTGTCTGTCTGTCTGTCTGTCTGTCTGTAATAATTTTTATCTTTTCTCATTTCCCCTGTCAATCCTCAAAAAACTTTGGTTACATTTTAGCAGAAATTTATGGAATTTTCAAGATGTAATGTGACTTTTTGCAAAATGGTAAGGTTGTTTTTAGTTTTTCCAGTCTAGAGCATTAACTTTATCAAATTTTCTCTCAGGTAGCACAAGCTTTTAAAAGCATATTGTTATGTCAGCATTAAATCTTTCCTTCTAAGCAGAAAAATCTATTATATTTAAGTGCACGATACCGTCTATGACTCAAATCAATTTTATCAAGTGACATAACATACTTTGGTGATGCATCAGTTATACTGCCATAAGCTCCAAATTCTCTTTTTATTATTTTTTTCTGATGCAAGTAAATAGTTACCTGAATAAAGCATTTCTTCCCACCTTTTATGGCAACAAAATCAATTTCACCCTTAAAAGTCTTGCCTGCAAATACTGTATATCCTCTTGTTAGAAGTTCATTATATATTATATTTTCAAGAAAAAAATGTGTCTTCATAATTTTATTGTATTGGTATTAATGGTTTCTAAATCCCATATCAACAGCGTATTGCTTTTTCTCGATTATTAAGTGCAGATTTTCCTGTAATATTGTATCGTCCCACACCATAGATCAGATAAGCTTTTCTTCATTCTTTCAAGATAATTATAAACTGTTCTTTTTAGATATTTCTTTACCATTCTTTTTATATGCTTTTAACTATATTATCTACAGAGAATTCCTTCCCTGCATTTGCCAAAATATAAAAGAGAAATATCCATAAAGCTACTCTTATCTTTACTTTTTGCTTTTTGCCAATAATATCCCTGCTTACAATACTCTTTGTAAAGGTTTGAAAGATATCTGTGTATAGCCTCATCATCTTTATAATCAAAGCGAAGTGGAAAACCACCCCATTTTAAATAGTTCATAAACAGGTCTTCGCTCCAGTACAGATTGTTAAGTTCGTAATACTGCTTCATTTCGTAAAATGAAAATGGCAATATCTCAAATTCAACTGTTCTTCCTGTCAAAAGAGTCGCCAGTTCTCCTGACAAAAGAGTTGAATTACTGCCTGTGACAAATAGTGATACTTCAAGTGTCGCACTGAAAAAGATAGCTAAAAGCCTTTTCAAAGTCTTTTACATCTTGAACTTCATCTAAGAAAATATAATACTTTCCGTTATCTGAAATCCTGCTTTTTTTATCTCTTTATTCAAATCTGAAGCATTTACGATGTATTCATAGTCCATGTCTTCAAGATTTAGGGTATATTATTTTATCACTTGATATTCCCTGAACAAGCAATTCATCCTTAATTTCATCTAAAAAGCATGGGATTTTCCGCATCTTCTAACTCCGGTTATCACCTTTATAATATCCGAATCGTAGTAAGGACGGATTTGCTCAAGGTACATTTCCCTTTTTAATCTCATAATGTGCACCTCCCTATTTGCACATTATATTATATTTTTGTTTTTGTGCAAGTTCATCTTTTCACAAATGCGGCAATTTCTTGACTTTGTGCAAGTTTATATTTCACAAATAAGCGACATCAACATCCGCTGCAGTGCTATCCCTCGGAAAGTTTTTATTTTGATAGGTAATTTCGAAGAAATTTCCTGTCAAATAAATAAAGACAGAAGCCAAGCCTCTGCCTTATACCTGCAATTTATTTATCTCTCCAGATAATTCTTCCCTAGTTAAATCATAAGGGGACATTTCAAGAGTTACCTTGTCACCTGGTAAGATACGAATGAAGTTCATTCTGAGCTTACCGCTGATATGTGCAAGTACCTTATGTCCATTTTCAAGTTCAACCTGAAACATTGCGTTTGGGAGCTTCTCATAACTGTTCCTCTATCTCAAGTACATCTGCTTTTAGACATTTGTCTCCTTTCCGGTGTCTGCCACCATTTTCTTGTAGAGCCTTATTGCCAGTGAGTTCATCCGGAACAAGCTGTCCCTTATCCATATATTCCTTAGCCTTGAGTCCAAGTTCTGTATTATTCTTGATATTATATCTAAATATATCTCCTGTAGAAATATGTGGAAGACCGTATTTTTCAGCAATAATCCCCTTAGAATAAGGAATTAAATTTTTACGGTTTAGTTACGCTTAGAATAATAGGAATTATTTTCTTTCTTAGTCCCCGTTCCCACCCTCGTATCTTAGTCAATGTATGGTATAATGCCTTAAATTATAATAAATTATACGCTTGTACTCTATAATGGCCATAACAATAAGATGGGATTCGAACCCCTGCCCTGCCTGAAGCTAGCCACAATTGAATGAGCAAAGCTCGAAAAGTTTACATTCGCCCTAATCAGCTACCAACTAAGTAAATTAAAAATCTCAGATTAGTCCTCAATAAGATCCGTACTCCAGTTTGTTGCCTGAAGGCTGTTGTCGAGAAGTCTAATCTCTTTAGATAATTTATCAACGGTCTTCTGAAGCTCAGTTACCTTAAGGGTTGGAACAATTTTTATCTCTGTTCCCCTTGCCCTTCCTGTCATGCTGCTTGCTTCATATACAAAATCCCTGTAGGCCCTTGCTTTTTATCACCAGTGCATCTTTCTTTGCACAACTTCTGTTATTGTCATATCCCCGATTTTAGTCTCATTATTGGTTTTATTTATCCTGCTTGCAAGGTAACCAAGTCTTTCTATGCAGGCATCTCAATTCTTTTATAAGCTCCTTAGGATTCTCTGCAGGCTCTTCTCCTCCTGTACAAGGGCATTATTTCTAATCCTTGACTGAAGTCTCTATATTGTTTACTATATCGGCCCTCTCCTGTAATGCTTCTGCAAGTTTCATATTCTACCTCCTTTCAAATACTCATATTTTAATGTGATTTTCGTGATAAAAATAAGTCAATCCTAATTTTTCTCATTTAAAAATTTTCTATCTTAATTATGATTTTTAGAATAATTTAGATTTAATGACAATGATTTACATACTATAATCTTTACGGCTATTTTTTATTAGTATTTGACTTAACAAATTGATAAAAAAAGTGATATACTTATCATCATGGTTGTATTTATTAATCACCTATGTATGACTTTATGTATGATATTTTTAAGAAAGGGAAACCTATATGTATATTGCAAGACAGCCCATATTTGATAAAACTAAAGATATATATGGTTATGAGCTGCTTTTTAGAGATAGCAATACTTCCGTTGCTTATAACGGTACCAGTGCCGAAAGTTCAACCGCAGTTGTACTTGGTGGATTGTTTGAGATAGGTGTTGGGAAAAATAGTCGGTGATAAAAAGCTTTTGTAAATTTTAATTATAATTCACTGCTCTCCAATTCAATTAGAATTGGTAGATCCTTCAACCCTTGTCATTGAAGTATTAGAAGATGTACAGGTTGATAAACCGTCTTATGCGCCGTCTTGAAAGTTTGCGTAAAGAAGGATACCGCATTGCACTGGATGATTTTGACCACAGCGTCCATGACTTTCAGATGGTATCTGTAGCGGACATAATTAAATTTGATCTTCTTGCTACTCCTCTTCACACAATACAAAATGAAATAATGGAAGCCTTAAGACGTAAGAAAGTACTTTTTTGGCTGAAAAGGTTGAAACCGAGAAGGATTTTATAGAGGCCCGCAAAATGGGTTTCCACCTTTTCCAGGGATATTTTCAGTAAACCTATAATTGTTGCCGGCCTTAAGGGTAAAAAAACCTGATATCAGCATATATAGAAGAATTCTTAATGAGCTTCACAGTGAAGACCCTTCATTTCAAATCCTATCTGAAATTCTCGAATCAGATGTTTCCGTAGCTTACAGGCTTGTAAATGTAGTAAGCAGGAAAAATGATAATGATATACAAAAGGGATTAAAAATCGGCTCTTATAAAATGGGATTAACAGATTTTGAACGCTGGGTTCATATTATGATGTTACAGGATCTCTCCGTAAATAAACCAAGTGAGTTAATAAGAACCTCTCTAATACGCTCTAAGTTTGGTGAGCTTATAGCCTATAACTGTGGTTTGCTCTACCATAGGTATTCTGAAATCTCTTATGTGTCTTTTTCAGCGTATTAGATGCTATGCTTGATTTAACAATGGAAGAAGCTATGGAAGACCTATCTATTAGCGATGATATTATGATGCTCTTGGTTAAAAAGAGAAGGACCTTTAGAACCTGTTCTAAAACTTGCTGAATCTTATGAAAAGGGTGACTGGGAAGAAATAGATGGTTTATCTAAAACAAATTGGAATTGATGGAGACCGTCTTGTTAACTGGTATATGGACTCTATCAACTGGGCTGAAAGAATAATGACAGGGCATTAATCACTGCCTATATTATTAAATATGCAGGAAGTATATCTCTTTCCCTACATATTTTTATTTAAACAAAATCTTTAATTATTCATCTCACCAAGCATGTTCTCAGGATCCTTCTCTGCTTTTTACCTTATCATTAGCTTTAATTATAATTCCCTCTTCATCTATAAGATATAGTTGTCCTTACAACTCCCATGTACTCTCTTCCTGCCATCTTTTTCTTATGCCATACATCATAAGCCTTTATTGTACTAAGTTCAGTATCTGAAAGAATTGTAAATGAAGGCTGTTTTTTTCTTCAAATTTTCTTTATGGGAAGCAACACTATCCTTACTTATTCCAATTACTTCCACCCCTTTTTCCTTAAAAACCGGATATCTTTTCGAGAATATCCACAGGCCTGCTTAGTACAGCCTGGTGTACTATCTTTTGGGTAAAAATAAAGAACTACTTTTCTTACCTTTATACTCAGAAAGAGAATGTACCTACCATTTTGATCCTGTAAACTAAAAATCCGGTGCCTTTGTTCCTACTTCCTAACATAATTCCTCCTATACAAGTAAATCTTAAATAATTTACATACCGCTTATTCTTCATAGTTTAGTATAATAAATAGTTTTCAGTCTCATGACCAAGTTATGATATTAATTCCTGCATTATCCTCAGGAAACATAACCAAATCTCCTTTACAAAAACCTCAATAAATTCTCTACATCCACCACAACCTGTACTGCATCCTGTTATCTCAGATACTTCCTCAAAAGTCTTAGCTCCTGAGTTTACAGAATCTATAATCTGCCCATAAGTAACATTTTCACAATTACAAGCAATCTTATCCCTTTTCATAAATATCTCCTTTAATTAAATTTATATATTTTTTCCTGGCTGCTTTCATAACCCTCCAAATTATTATTTTTTTCTGCCACCTTTTTCCGGGTAATCCCATAATTGCACCTCAAAAGCGTATGTTTAATCATACGATTCATCTTTAGGATTTACCTTTTTAAATATCTCCATATTTCTCTCTTCTTCTCGATATTTTTCCGGTTTTCCTGATTTAATAAGAAAAACTGTACAAATAGTCATCATCATATGCAAGATAATTTTGCCATATACTTTTTAAGTCTTGATTCTTTTTATTTTAGATAGGTCATAGTGCGTCTATTAAAAATCTTAGTTATCTTAAGCTGCTGATCCATCCTTCCCATCATAACCTTTTCATTTACAGACTGATCATCTCTGCTCATGAAGTATCTATAAAAAAATCTATATCCATATAGTACATGGTCTTCCACATAGGAAGTGGATAATACACAAAAATATTGTCTACATAAAAAGTATGTTCCGAAGCTTAAGCCCTATTTCTTTAAGTAAAAGCTGTCCTATAAAATACTGAATGCATAAGAATATACATGCAATTCCTAAATCTTCCTACATCCTGCCAGGTAAAAACCTGTTCTCCGGTAAGCAATTAGTATATCTCACTGTACCAGGCTCTTCTCCAACCTTTTCATACACATAGTTGCAGACTAACATGTCCAATGACTTATTTCCCTTTATCACAGAGCGGAGCAAGTCCATAACCTTTGCAAGAGCCTCTATGCTTACCCAGTCATCAGAATCAACTACCTTGAAAAACACCTCCGTTTGCATTAGCCAGGCTGGTATTTACAGCTGCACCATGTCTCGCCATTTTCCTGATGAACAGCCCTTTACAATGTTTGGAAATTTTTTTCTCATAATCTTTTGCAATTTCCAATGTATTGTCCTTAGTTGAGCCATCATCTACAACTATAATCTCTATATCCTCTCCACCCTGTAAGCAGTGTGATCTATTGCATGGCTCCATATACTCTGCAGAATTGTAGCAAGGTATAGTAACACTTAAAACTTTCATTATCCCATCCTTTTCACAAAGCTCTAAAAGCTTTTTCTGTAATTGCATCCATATTATAATATTTATATTCCCTAAAGCCTTCCAAGAAGATGTAAATGTTTATACTCTGCCGCAAGCCCCTGCATATTTTTGCATATAGAGCTTTATTATCATCATTTAATATAGCATAGTATGGCATCAATTCGGTGTCAGGTATAAAGTTTAATGAATACTCCTTCATAATAGTGGTTCCCACCGCCTTCTGTCCTGTCATCTTCTTTAAACTCTGTTATTCTCGTAAAAATCCTCATCAACAGTATAGTTTACCACAGCTTCCGGTTGATATGAATCAACATTATGATAGCAAAAATCAAACTTGAGCGACCTGTATGGCAAGCTTCCAAAACACCTGTCAAAGAGTTCATCAGTCATTCCTGTAAATATAACATCACCTACAAACTCTGTGCATTCAAAATAAATCTGTCCTTTTTCAAGTTTCAGGCAGTCCTTAGCAGAGGTACTTAACCTTATATCAATGCCCGGATGATCAAGCATATTTTCAAACATTCTGTATATCCTTCCTTAGGCATAGCCTGATACTTGTCTGTAAAATATCCGTTTTTCTCAGTTAAGATAACCGGAACTCTTGCTGTAACAGCCTCATCTATTTCATTAGGCTTTTTACTCCCCACTGTTTACCGGTATATTGCACAAATATATTGTTATATACATACTCAGCAAGTTCCCTTATATCTCTATCCTCATTTTCACGAAGTTTAAGTATAGGGATGGCACTCTCTTTCCATACTCCTTTATTAACTTATTTATAATGCGATCCGCTTTTTCCTCTTCATAGACCATCCTTATACTATTTAGATTAAAAAGGAATGGGTATGAATTTTACCATATACATTTCCCACAACCTTGTGATGATAAGGTATCCATTCTGTAAACCTTCCAAGAAAAATCATATACTTCTTTATTTTTTGTGTGGAAGATATGCGGTCCATAGGTATGGACTAATATTCCATGTTTCGTCAAACTCATCGAAAGCATTTCCTCCAATATGCCCCCTCTCCTCAATTATAAGTATCTTCTTTCCTCTTTCTGCCAATTTTCTTGCTGTAACCGCACCGGCATAGCCTGACACCTATGATTATCACATCATACATTTACAAGACCTCCTAATTCAAAGTAGAAATGAAAAATGTTCCCGGCTGCCTTAAATATCTTTTTCTGCTTCTTTTCTTATCCATTAGACTCTTTTTACCTGTCTTTGCATTCATAATTTCTATATTTTTGCGGAGTATAAGCCGTAATCAAAACCGCAGTCTTATCATTCTTCATCGCAATCACAGGGCTTTCCCCTGTCAATATAATAGAAAATATTATTAAAATCCACTCCTGAAAGATTTACGGAAGTAATCTCCTGTTGTGACTTCAGTACAGCCATTGCACTTTCATCCTTATTTAAATCCTCAGTGGATATATAGATTCCTTTCGCTGTAAGAAGCAGTCTTATTGCGGAATGAATACTGTCATCCTCTTCATAAATGTAGTCTACATCTATATCATCTGCTTTTTGCTGAAGTACTTAACCTGCCTGCTTCCCACACAAGTTTACCTGTAATATCAAGTACATAACCCATATATTTATCCGCCTGCTTAATCATATCAGATGCCTTATACGAGGAGTCCTTGAATTCACCGTCAATATTGGCAAAATACTTCTCACTGTTTTTCCCTGCCGTTTTCTCAAGCCTCGATAGTCAAATCTCTTGTTATTACTGTATTAAGCGTAGAACCGCTTATATCCGGCAAATTCTCCATTTTTGAGCCATAAGGCAGTGTAAGGTAATATTCTGTTAAATATTTATCAGTTCTTCTGTCCACAACAGAAATTTCTGCCCTTGGTTTCATATCATTATTTAATATATAATCATTTTTAATGCCTGCCAGCTTATTTCCTGCTTTTTCACTCTTACAAGTTCAACTGTGTCATTTACTATATTGATTCCTGTAATATAAACTTTTCTTCTTTTCATAATTTTTAAGACTTTCACCATTTATATTTGAAATCACAAGCCTTCTATATGGTATGGTTATATTACCATCTTTCCTACTGATTATGTCCTTTTCATAAAGCAATTCCATATACAAAGTTACCCGAAATTTTCCCCTAAAAGCCCAATAACCGTTCCCTTTATCTGCATTTATTTCAGTTTTCTTTCTCGTCTCAAGATCCATAATTATAAGTTTTTTTACCTTTGTTCGATCTGGTACCTCCTGCCACACAACTATGATTGTTATCAGAAAAGTGCCAAGTATGAACCTCCGGCAACATTTCCCTGCCATAACCGATAATTTTCTCTTAATAAGACTATAAGAATAAATCTTATTATACAGCGAAAAATAGAAAAACTGTTCTGAGCTTACAAAAACTAAAATCTGATAGGTCACCCTCAAAAACTTGCCGGCAGGTCCACCGGTATATAAGCCTGCTCTTCTATTCTATCTTCTTCCCTAAATATTTGTAGAGAACAATCCCTGTCTTCCCCTCATATACTCCACGATTCATATATCCATAGACAATGAAATAAAAATCCCTCACTATCTTCCATCCTAAGTACCTTTTATACTATGGTTGTCATAATAGGTTCTTTCATCGAGAAAAATCATCCCCTATGAATGAAAAATATCCTTTTTAGTTTATTCTCATTGGTTTCATAGTACCACAGTGCCCTCTCTTTCAAAAGGCAAGATATTTCCCCTCTTTATCCAAACTATACCCAATATCTGTCTTTTTCTGTAATTCCAAGCTTTAACTGGCTCTTTTGATACCGAAGTTTTTCTCCGGATTATATATCTCTTCTACTCTTCTTTCATAAGCCAGCAAATAAGTGGTATTTTCAAATTTATTTATCCTATAATATTCTCTAACTGAATAATAATTAGGGGATTCACCTGAAGTTTTGGCAATATACTTATATACCATTCTCGTTATGTTCTCAGTATTTTCTGTCACTGTTATTACAGGAACCGTAAGGGCTTCAATCTGTATATCGCCCCCAAGTCACAAGCTCGTAAGAAGAGTGAATATTTACATAGGCAAAACTTTCATTATCCATAGCTTCCATTAGTCTCCAGATAAGGCTTTTATTGCCTTATCATCTGACTTACTTAATGTTGCTTCCCAAAAATTTTTGACGCAAAATTTATAATTATCTGCAAACTTGTCTCCCCTTACAAACTTAACCGTGGTAAAAATATAAACTTTTTACCATCGTCATTCTACAAGACGCAGCTTGAGCATATAGTCCATTTTTTGTGAGAGTTCAGTATCCAATCTTTAAAGAAACCTTTGTCTTCCTTCCTCATCAGTTTCAGGGCTGTTTACCTCTCCGCTTGAGATAATTATATTGTCATTTTGATCCTTAACTTCATATTCTATTCTTATTATTTTATTGCTATAAGTATTTATTATAAAATCTAATGTTCTTATTATTTTCAAGAGGGTTATTTCTCTCTTATTCCAAAATCGTCAAGTTCCTGGCCATAACCATGCAACAGGTTAATCTCCTTATCACCTCTAAGCATAGTTACTGTTGGGAAAACTTGCTGTTGACATCTCCGTTGTCTCTATCCTGCCTGTATAAGAAGTTTCTTTTATATTACTAATAAAAATAAGCTGCTGATAATATAAATAAGAGTACTGCTATTATCAGCTTATATATAATCTTCTGCATTAAATCTCTCCAAACTCTTTTCCTATTGTAGATATATTAAAACTCATTCTTTCCTTGGTTACCGGATGTATAAATGAAAAGTTCTACTGCTTCAAGTGCTGCCTCCTGCCACCCTGTAACATTTTTGTAATCAGGATTATACTTTTGTATCACCTGCTATTCCATTAAATATCTCTGACATTTGAAGCCTTATCTGGTGATGTCTTCCGGTAATAAGTTCAATTTCTGCAAGAGCCTTATTTCCCGATATCCTGAGTACTCTATAATTAAGTTCTGCCCTTTTCAGCTCCTGCTTGATTCTCATCTGCAATTTTCGACAAATTGCCTGCCTTATCCACTATGAGATAGTCAATTCTATTCTCCCACCTTCCCAAAACAGACGATACTTTTTCACTATCAAAACTAACTACAGCCATATATTTTTTAGAAAAATTTATTCTCTCTTATTTGTTTTTGACAGCCCCTGCAGCTGTCTGCCTTAGTCTTTGCATATACCATTATTCCCCTTACATTTCTATCTAATCGGTGTACAACTGATATATATGGCTCCTCAAACAGCTTAACCTTCTTCTTTAACTGACTCCAAACACTAAATATTTCTTTTTAACTCTCTCACCATATCCTTATTGCTCTTTTTTATCGCCCTGAGATAAAAACTCCGGCAGGCTTTCACACAGACTATGATGTTATCATCTTCATAAAGCACCTTAATATTTGATGTCATAACTTTAACCTATAACCGGACCACAGGCTGTTTTAATATCCCATATATAAGCTATATCTTTCCCTATGTGTTATACTGGTATAGTATAACATAAAAATAAAGTTCTTATCACTTGTTTTAAAATTTTTGTAAGATTTTCTTAGTAATAGAAAAAGAACCTTCGGAAAACCAGCTGAAAGCTCTTTTTTTATGATTCTATCAATTATCTGTATCTGTAATAATCCTGTCCATTGTGATGGAAAAGGTGATGAAGAGTATTGTCAAACCAGGCAGCCGCCTTATAGGTAGTATACTTTTTAGCTACAAATGCAATTGCTCCATTTGAATAATCTCCATTTTTAGCACCTTATCTACAGCCTTTTCTTGTTTCCTTTTGTTGCTTCACATCTCCAAAAATCTTCCACCCGGCTTAACAGGTGAGAACTGATAAACCCGGTTCTTGGATTATGTGCCATTACAACCCTGTTACTGTATTAGGGGAATTTTTGATTTTTAACTCTGTTTAATACTACGCTCGCAACATAAAAGTTTACTCTTCTCATCCATATAACCTACTTCTGACTGTACAAGACGATACAGATTTTCTTTATCTTTAGCTGTCATATTGATGTTATATGCATTTTTGTCAGCCTTTTTCTTTTGCCTCTTCTTCCTTCTTCTTTAGCCTCAGCCTTTTTCTTTGCCTCTTCTGCCTCTTTGCTTCTTCCCTTTTCTTTTTCAGCTTCCTTCTTTGCTTCTTCAGCCTTCTTTTCGGCCTCTTCTGCAATCCCTAATCTCTTCTGCCTTCTTTTTAGCTGCTAATTCCTGCTCTTCTACGCCTTTATTCCATCTTCTGTATCTTCTGCCTTTTTCTACTGATGTACTCTTAACTTCATCATTAGTACTTTCTGCCTTTACGCTGTATAAATTAGCCGGTAATATCATACTAAGCGATAAACAAGCAGTTGTTGCTCCTAATAAAAATAATTTAAATCCCTTTGTTCATACATTTCTCCTATAATCTTTTTATATTCATTTTTAATAGTTTTATGTATATGTTGCAAATATATTACAAAGTTGTTACATAACCTATGTCGTAAGTATAACCATCTCAAGTCCATTTGTCAACAAAAACGCCTATTTTTGGGGATTCAGCGATTATTTATCTTAAATATTTTTCTGTTCTACATGAAATATGCATATTTTTTAATGCTACACCTGTATAATTTTGTGCAGATTTGGGATTGATTTTTCAATCTCTTTTTGACAGATATTTCAAAGCATGATACCATTAGTAAATACTACTTATTTTTAACATCAAGAGGTACTTATAATGAAACAGTTATTAAAAGGGTGTATATAAAAAGAATTGATTCTAAAGGGCAGGAACGCTTTGCAGCTTCTTTTTACATATAAGTCAAAACATATCAGCCTTGGAAGTTTTTCAACATGGAAGACGCCAATGCCGCATATAATGAAGCCCTGGAATTAGTTTCTACCGGCAGCAAATTGCTAAATGACTATGAAGAATCTATGAAGTTAAACTTTGAAAAGTGGATAACTATAGTTAATTTCCGTGATAACGGTATTTATATCAAAAATCCAATATATCTAAGACGAAAAATATTTTTGAATATTATTTATCACCCTCAGAGGTTATGAAATTCTCTGCAGAAGATCTTTTTACTACTCTCATCACAAGATAATAAGAGAGGAGGACATTTTATTTGCAGCTGACTATGGGATGCAGGTCAATCTTATGCACCGCTATGGAATCAGAAGTTTTGCCGTCCCTGGGAAAGATTATATATTTTAAATGGCGATAATATGGACTTTAGATATGAAAATCTTGAAATTATTAATCGTTACATAGGGTGTAAGGATTGAAAAACAATTTCCAAAACCTGTCTATGTTGTTAAAATACATATCAATGGCTCTGTAATAGTTGGCCGCTATAATGATGAAGTTATTGCTGCAATAGCTTACAATAAGGCAGCAGGCCTTCTTAAAGACAAGGGTTTTAAGAGGAATTATGAACTCAATTATATAGATGATTTAAGTCAGGCTGAATACGATGCTAAATACAGCGAAACTAAACTTTCAAAAAGATTTTTTAAACCTTATCTCTTCCTTATGTGTTTTAAATGGATTGAGAAAGTGGTTCGCAAGGCCTATATTAATTATAGTGACTGCGGCCTGTACTGCCAGACTTTATTGTATACCAATTATTCATAATAAAAATCATTATTATTTTGAAAACTGATATAGTTACCGATTACTTCAGGCAACCCCATCTGACTATCTAAAGAGGGCAAACAGCGTCATAACCGGATTTTAATAAAAATATACTATTTAACGAGTTATTTTCAACCGCAAGAAATACATTGCTTATGAAGGTAACAAAAATTGTACCAAATGTAATTAACATTACCCATATGTAGGTAACTGCTAGTAGCTGTGCTTGTTTTCCTAAAAATAGTGGACATTAAAATTCGAAGCTTCCTATATAAAGGGATGTAAGTATTATTAGCAGCATATATTTTTCCCAAATCACCTAAGCCTGTTCCATCCCATGGTAAAAATAAGCGATAGAATTGGAAGGCTCGAAAATACATATAAGAAAAAGCTTATTAACAGCAGATAATAATTTTGCCCATTATTATTCTAAATGTACCAAGGTTGGTAGCAGCAATAAATCCAGCGTTCCATGATTTCTTTCACCTGAAATAGCCCCCCTGTAAGTGCCGGAACCACAAACAAGGCCAGAGCAAATTCTAATCCAAAAAGTATAGAATAAAAGGCGATGAAATCCTGCTTTATAGTATAGACATTGTAAGCCGGGTAGCTTGATGTTGATATTGCCACCAGTGTAAATAAGCCTATAACCGCCAGTGTGAAACAGTATAAAACCCAGTGTTATTAGAATTTTATGCTTCTTACTGATTGTTTAAGTTCTTTTTCATATAGTGCATTTGTTTTGTATTTTTTTCATGTCTACTCCATAATTTTAATAAATACAGATTCCAAATCATGCTCACGCCTGCTAAATGAAGAAATCAGAACACCTGCTTCTATTAGCTTTTTAACAAATATCCCTCTTCTTCTTCCGAACCGTTATAACTTACATAAAACTCATCATCCTCTGTTATAGTCAGATTAACTACAGATTCCTCTTCCTTTAAAATACCTGCTGCTATATTCGCCCCATCTTCCACTTTAATTATAATTGGATTTTTCTATATGCATCTTTCTCTCTATACCCTCTATGCTGCCGCTCATTACAACCCTGCCCTCTTCTATAACGGCAAGCCCTGTTACAAGTTCTGAGATTTCATATAATATATGTGAACTTATTACTATAGTCTTTCCCTCTCCATTAAGCCTCTTAAGAAGATTTCTTATTTCTATTCTTGATTTGGGATCCATTCCGGATGTAGGCTCATCTAAAAATCAAAATTTCCGGTTCATGTATAAGTGCCCTGGCTAAGCACAGCACCTGTTTCTGCCCTCTGAAAGGTCATCCACAAAAATTCCAGTTTATCTGATAAGCCAAGTTCATTAAGAAGTCTATAACATTTTCTTTCTGCCCTCCCTGCCTACAATATTATAAGCAGATGCAAAAACCTCATATACTCAAGTACTTTAAGATTATCATATACTCCAAAAATCAGGTACATAACCCTATCATGCTTCTTATTTTTTTCACATTTTTCACTGCATCTATACCGTTTATTGCCACACTGCCTGAGTCAGCTTGGAGCAATCCTGAGATTATTTTCATAGTTGTGGTCTTGCCTGCTCCATTAGGGTCCCACAAATCCATATAGTTCCCCGTCCTCTATCTTCAGTGAAAGTCCGTCAACTGCCTTGGTTTTACCAAAAGCTCTTTGCTAAATTTTCTATTTCTATCATTCTTCATACTCCAATGATATCTTTGGTATGCCAGGTATGTAAAAAGCCGATATCTCATCATACTCTGACTGTTCCACCTCATAACGAAGTGTAATCTACCATTCTCTACATAGGCGGAAGCTATGTTAAAACTCTGATCTTCTCCCCTGTCAAATTCCTTTTTGCCCCCACTATTAGTATAATTTTTAATTTTTCCACAAAAATCATGGTCAGGTGAAAAGATGAAGTCAAAAGTTCCTGTCAGATGATTTAATACATACACTCTGCATGGATTGATATCTTCTTTATATCTGGATAACAAGCTAAGGGATTTTGACCTTCTTGCCCTTGTCAAGTGTATAACTAATATCAATAGAATTTCTATTAAGGAGAGCTGTATTGGAAAAATAAATAACCGTATTCTCCTTCTGACATAGGAAGTACTCCTATCGCATTGACAAAGTTATTCTCACCCTATACCTATATCTTCTTTTTTTCTCGGCTGATAAAAAGCAATATTGTATATCCATTAACATTTTCCACTTCTGATGCAAACTCACCCGGCAATTTTTCATCCGGCAATGCAGCAAAAAAATGGTTTTTTTATAATCTAAATCTGAATTTTTTTCTCTAATACTGCTGCCAGTAAATCCCTGAGTTTAGACTTCTCTCCCTCATAAGCAAAAGTCAAAATATTTTACCTAGGAAAACAGAATCCTGAAGTTTTTGCATTTAAATCATTTAGAAAAAGATTTCCTTCTTCAGCTGCAAAGTTCTTGCTTTCACCCTTAGCAACATCACCTATATATATTATTTCATCATCGTATACTGCAAAAACCTTTATTTAAATCTGCTCCGGTTGTATTATTAAACCTTCCCTTTAATACTCCGTTATCCCTGTAAATTTCTCCTGCATTATTAACGGATACAGCCGGCTTCCCTCTGCTCTTAAGAAGAGGGTATCAAAAGGCAGACTCTTCCATAACATTTATATCTGTTCCACCTGTCTTACTCTCAATATTGTAAATAACTTTTTTTGAATCTTTTCCCATCTGCCTTAGAGTAACTTCCATATAGGCTGTCCACTCTATAACCATTATTTATCTCAAGTTTATATGGTATATTGAGGAATTTGTCACTGAAAAGTCCACATTTTCAATATGTCTGTCATCCCTCAGATCCAGTAATGATACATAATTCATCGTACATACCGTCTATACGGCTGTTACTGCCTGCCATATATATAATTGCCGTAAAAATAAGGGACCATATCGGAACAAAAATCCAATACTCTACCTTTCTTCTTCTCTTTTGCCAAAATGAAGTATGTTACTGGACTTACTACTATTATATATATAAAGATAATAATTATATATCTAATCGTTTTTATGTTCAAATTTCCCAAAACCGGAATAAGTACCTGTTCAACCCTTCCTATCCATTCAGTTCTATTGTCCCTGCCCAAATATAGTCTTGCCAGGTTGAATTTTCCCACATCGCTCTTATAAATGCTTAACCTTCCATATTTTTCTCTATCTTTAAGAATATCAAGTGTCTTTGCTTTCAATACAGTTTCCGCATTATCCGGTATGATAATTAAATCAAAAAGGTAAAAGTGTACGGTAATCGCCCTCTATCTGTTCTCTCAGTTAAATAAATTTTTTTAATCCTAAAATTTTTCTCCCCCGCAAATGAAAACTTACTGTCTTTTGGGAGTAAACCGGCAATGACCAAATCAGAATTTCCATCTATTGAATCACTTTCAATTTCATCATCAAAACTCTCTACTACTTTACCATTACTATCTGCAAAAGCAACTGTAAAGTCTGGAGATTCGGTATTTAAAAATGGATAAAAATATAAATCTGCATTACCACCCTTGTGCAAATTTATCTTCTCACTGTATGACGACAGTGCATTACCAACCGAATAATATCTAAGCTGCACACTCCGGCAAAATCTCTTTTGATATTTTTATTGTTACCTTTACTCTAATAGTCGATGCTATGCACATATAGCCTTTAATCCCAAACTCTATATCAACATCTCCCAAGGATGAATCTTTAGGTATGCTCTTCTCTATGACAGACTTAGGGTATGCCGGTTTAAACTCTGCTGAATTTACAGAGCCGGAAAGGATAACGGCTGTAGATATTATAGCAAATAATATATTTTTCAAAGCTAGCCTCCCCCTATTTTACCGGCAATATTATTTTCAAATACAGTTCCATTCAAATCACTTTTCACATTAATAGAACCACCATCATAAACTCACTATATTTTTAGTAATTGCAAGACCTAAGCCTGTTCCTCCAGTCTCTACAGATCTAGATTCTTCAACCCTATAAAATTTATCAAAAATGTGTTCAATATCCTTCTTGGGAATAAGTCTTCCATAATTAATAATTTGAAGGTGTAAATCACTCTTCTCATCTTCCTGATATAATTCTATAAGCAGCTTTTTCCATCCCTTCCGTATTTTATACCGTTTGTAAGCAGGTTTGCTACAGCCCTTGCCATCAGCTCTCCATCTGCCTCAATTTTTATAACTTCTGCTGATTTTCTGAATTCAAGGCTAAGCCCTGCCTCCTGTAAGCTTGGATAACATTCATCTGCAAGCTGTTCTATTAGCTTACCATGTTCATATCCTCTAAATGCAGTCTTAACTCTGTTGAATCCGTCTTTGTAAATGAAAAAGTTCTTCTATCAAACCCTGTAATCTCATTGCCTTTGATCATAAGCTATTCTCACATACTCTTCATTTTTAATTAAGATTTCTTCATCCTTCCTGCTTTCATAAGACTTAGACATAACAAGCTGTAAATAACCTATTACAGATGTTGAGGGTGTTCTTAAACTCATAACTATACTTGTAATAAATTCTTTACGGTTTTTCCCCTCATTTCTTTCCTTATCAAGTATTCTGTTTTATTTCCCTGTAGTTCTATTAAGATTTCTTGCCATATTGGAAAAATTCATCTTCATTTCTCACTTCAAAAATCAACATCGAAGTTTCCTTCTGAAAAATTCCTCTATCCCCTGTCTAACTTTTCAAAATAATCAGTTATTCTCTTAGTAAAAAAACATGAAAATAAACTGCAAAAAGAAAATAAAACAAACTATTATTTCCAAAATAATAAACCATGTCAAACCTGTTGTTTTCAGTCAGTTTAATCTTTGACTCATCCCTATAACGCAGTATGTTATTAAGGGTCAACTGCTTTATTAGCAGCCGCCCTCATTATCAGACCGGATACTTCCATCCACAGATACATCGCCGCCCGTACCGGGAGCCGGTTATACCAAATGCAGAACCTGTATTATTGGCCTGATTTAAATAGCCTGCATTATCTTTTTATAAATTCCTTAACATAAAGAGTCCAAGGGTGATTACCAGTGTAGTAATAAGAGACAGGACAAGGCTTACTACTACATAGGTTATAATCTCGATTTTTACGCTGCGAAACAATTTATTTTTCAATCTTGTATCCAACTCCCCAAACTGTCTTGATTATTTTTGCATTTCTTGCATCCATTTCAATTTTTTTCCCTGAGCCTTCTTATGTGTACCATGACTCGTGTTATTGCCCTCAAAAGGCCTTCTCATTCCATACCCTTGTAAAAATATCATCTGTTGAAAAATACTCTTCCCGGATTACTTGCAAGCAGGCATAAAAATGTCATACTCAATAGGAGTTAATTTAGCCTCTTTATCATAGGTTCTTACTTCTTGTAATTTTGTTTATATAAAGCGGCCCAGCCTCTATAATTTCATCATCCAAATCAGCCCCGTCCTTTTTGACTGGAATTAAATTCGGTAAATCGTCTGAGATTTGCTCTTCACTCTTGCTGTAAGTTCAGCGGATTGAACGGTTTAGTTACATAGTCATCTGCGTCCATTTCCTAAGCCCACTATTTTATCAAGGTCTGTGGACTTTGCAGAAAGCATAATGATAGGAATGTTATTATTTTCACGGATACCATATTTAGTCCATCCATTCCCGGCATCATTATATCAAGGATTGCAAGTGAAATATCTTCCTCAGCCTTTAAAATAGCAAGGCCTGTAACTGCATCATTTGCCTTTTTACATCATAACCCTCACTTACAAGGTGTATTTCTACAAGATCTGCTATTTCTTTTTGTCATCATCAACAACCAAAATTTTTGCCTTTTGTTTCCACATATTCTCCTAGTTTTAGAAATTAAATGTTATACTTTAGCTATCTACCCTAAAGTATAACATTTTATACAGACTTATGTATTAAGTAATTCTTACGATTTATGATGCAAAACCAACAATTTGGATAATGTTTAGCTGATATCTGCATATACTCCACGGTGTAATCCATTGAAGTTTTTAATAGACATTTGGAAGAAATGCTCTACATAAGGACAGCTATTACTGTCCTTATAAAAGAGAGGAGTGGTTGGTTAACAGGGAGTTACCAACCTGCAAATGAAAAAGTAAATCTATACAAATTGGGAATCTGGCATATTTATTATCAGGTTTGAAACTTAATCTGCTGTTCCCTAACTGATGATTAGAGTATAACCCTATAAATATGAAGCCCGTTTGTAATTAATTTTAACAAATTATGAACAAATAAATTTTTTTATGTTCAAATTTATCACGGTTTACTTTTTTTCTACACCATTCTCATAAATATTCCATAAGCGTATAGCCCCATAAATATCAGCAATACTACAAAATTGACCACCGCAGCAATTTTGAGGAATCGTTTCAGCTATATACTCATCATTCAAAAGTTTTAACTGAAATTATAAAAGCAGGTCAGCGAAAACTACAAATCCTACAACCCCCAGTGGTTCCAATATGTAAGCTCAGCGCCCCCTATGCATGGTTGAAATAACAATCGTTGTTATAAGCAGGATAAAACAGGCAATCCCAAGTACAAGACAATAATTCCATCTGTAGAAATCAATTTTGAAGAGAAACTCGGTCCATCTTTACCTTTTTATTCTTACTCTCCATCTTCTTTTCTTAAAAAGTTTTTAGTATCTTCTCATCCTTTTGTATGTAGGTACTATTTCCTTATCGCTTTTTCTGATTTTCTCACCTGATGGCTCCAAAAAGCAAGGTTTATTATATTTTCTAACTCAGATTTAAATTTTTCTTCATCCATTTCTATTGGACGGCCCTATATGTATTAGTTTATTTTCAGTATCTTTAAGTCCCCTCTTCTGCCATTAGAAGTTCTTTCGTACAACTTTTCTCCCGGTCTCAAACCTGAAAATTCTATCTTAATATCCTTGTCAGGCTACAAATCCCGAAAGTCTTATTATATTTTTGGCAAGGTCAAGAATCTTAACCGGCTCTCCCATCTCTAAGATAAATATTTCTGCCTCCCTTTGCATAAGCTCCCGCCTGAAGTACAAGTGAAACAGCCTCCCGGAATAGTCATAAAATATCTTATAATATCAGATGGGTAACAGTAACCAGTCCTCCCTCCGCTATTTGCTTCTAAATAGCGGAATTACGCTTTCCGTTACTCCCAAGTACATTTCCAAATCTTACAGCCACAAACTCTGTCTTTGAATGATGACCAAGGTCTGAATTATCATTTCACAAATACGCTTGCTTGCACCCATGACATTTGTCGGATTGACAGCCTTATCTGTTGAAATAAGCACAAAGCGTTCTACTCCATATTTATCTAGCAGTCTTAACCGTATTATAAGTACCAAGCACATTGTTTTTATGGCTTCATTAGGCTATTTCTCCATAAGAGGCAATATGTTTCATGCGCTGCACTGATGATAAATCAAATTTGGTCTATACTCAGCAAAGATGGAGTCAAGCCTCGTCTAAATTACGAACAGATGCAATTAATACAACAAGGTTTAACTCCGGATATCTATGCCGTAGTTCAAGTTCTATATCATAGGCATTGTTTTCATAAATATCCACTATAATCAACTGTTTGGCTTATGTCTTGCTATCTGCCCTGCAAAGTTCGCTTCCTATAGATCCCTCCGCCGCCTGTCACAAGTACAACCTTACCACTCACATATCTCTATAACAAGGTCAAGTTCAACTCTTACAGGTTCTCTTCCAAGCAAATCCTCTACACTCACATCACGAAGCACTGTAGCTGATATATGCCCCTTCCATTATCTCCGTTACACTAGGTGTAATTTTAAGCTTACAGTCTGTTTCAGTACAAATTCCTATAAGTTCACTCAAGTCTCTCCTGCTTGCGGAGGGAATTGCTATAATTATCTCATTGATTCCATATTTTTCAACATTCTCGGTTATTGTTGTCCTGTCACCAACAACCTTAATCCCGTTTATATAATTCCCAACCTTATTTTTATCATCATCAATTATGCAGCAGATTTCTCTTCATTACACTTGCACTTGAAAGAGTATCTCTGATTACCATGTGTCCTGTTTCTCCGGCACCAATTAGCATAACCTTAGAAATCTGAGCATTGGCCGGATTTTCACTCTAGCTTGTTATCTGCATTCTTACTGTTCTGTACAGAAATCTTATACCCGCAGTAAGTATTAATAAGATAAAGAAGTATAAAATATGGTAAGTTCTTGAAGAAAATATGTCGAATTATCCCCACCCTTTATCGAAGCAACAATAACTTCTACAATCGCCGCCTCTATAGCTGCCAAAATAATCTTTTGCATTTCAATTACAATCGGCATATGCCCATAAGCTTGTATAGAGATGGTTCAGGTAAATATTGTAATAGTTACAACCATGTTTATTATAAGCATACTCTGCATATTTTCTGCAAAAATTCACAGGTATTTTACTAAAACTTAAGTCAAATCTCAAAAGTAAAGCAAGGACTCTGGCAGCCCATACTGACCACCAGATCGTATAGGATGATTAGAGCCCTCTTTATCAACTGCTGGTGTCTGGTATAAAAAGTCATTAATTCCAACATTGGTTTCACTTCCCTATATCTTCCTTTTTAGCTACATAAGCATTTATTCCAAAACCAACTCCAAGCATTGCCCAGTAAATAGGAGCAAGGGCTACACAAGAGTCATTAAATACTCCTGCTGAAATATATCCTATTATACCCAGAGAAATAGAAGCTCCAAAGTCTCGATTTCTCCCTTCAGTTCCCTCTTCTTAAATAGCTTGAAAGTCTGAATTATGTAAATAACTGCAGGCACCTAAGAAACAAACCAGTGCCAAACCGCCACTCTGCACTCCTACCTGAAGAAAGAGATTATGTGGCTTAGTGATAATCATGTTACCAAAAGCCTCCATTTAACCTTCCAATATAATCATTCTGCGGAAAGGCTATGGTAAAGGTATCCGCACCTGTTCCAAGTAAGAGATGTGAAAGAACACCGGAAAAGTCCTTGACCAGATATAACCTCTGCCTGAAGCAAAAGCATCATAATTTTATGATTGCAGATGGTGCATTATAAATATCATCTGTTTTACCTGCCCCTGTATAGATTTTATATCCATTATCTGTTTTAGTCACTGAAAATGAACCTTTTAGGGGTATTACAGCTTATAAGGTACATTCCTGATTCCTCTGCGGCTGCCTATATATTCAAAGCTAAGGCCCTTTAATCTTTTCATCCTTTACGTGACCATAGAAGAATCCGGATTAATCTCATACTCCATATTTTTTTCCATCTTCATCTATAAAATATAAATTTGTAACCTCACCATTTGATTCATAAGACATTCCAAATTTTACTCCATTGTATGTTATGTCCATATGGTCACTTTGAAGTTCTACTTTTTCAAGCAAATAATCATTTTTCTGAAATCTGCTGAGTTCTTCACATAAGTCAATAGATTAACTCCAACATAATTAAAAGTAAATCGCTGCGCCCGCTATTATTATTACAATAACCAACCATTACCGGCCAGCCTTTTTAAGCTTTTCTCCTAAATAAAATAATAGCAAATATTGCTGATATTGCAAATGTCTCCCAAGAAACTCTTTGAACCCGAACCCATTGCACATAGAAAGTTGATTACTGTCATCAATCCCCAGAAAATCTTCTTCCACATTTTTTAGAAAAATACCTGCCAACACCAAGAAAAATAGGAAATACAAGTGCTGCATACGAGCCTACATAGTTCGGATTGTATAAGGTTAGATATACCTGATGGTTACCTGAACCTGAAAAAGGTAAAGCTTTAAATTTTCTCCTAATCGTTTCCGCACCTTCAAAACTGCTTGGAATTATAAGAAACCTGCCAAGCTTTGAACCCCAGAAATCTTGTCCCTATAAGCTGGCTGATACCTATGAACAGAATGTACAACTGCCAGGACTCCCAGTGAGCATCTTACAAATTTAATTCCATAACTATCCTAGTGCATAAACAAAGGCATAGATTGACAACTACACAGTAAGCTAATATTACCCAAAGTGACCTCATGCTGTTCAAACATTCCGTTAAATCCAAAACTTCTATAATTAGAAATCAAGGTTGAAATAAATGTAAGACCTGCATAACCAAATATCAGATACATCCAAACAGGCGGTTTTATAAACTTAGCATTCAAGAACATTTTTAAATAAGAGCATAAGCACTATCGCTACTGCTACTGCCACCAAAACCTGTCCCTTCACCTTAAGAAATACATCTAAGGATTCATCTCCTCCCGCAAAACCATGGAAACTGGCTTAGATTAGCATTCTGCTCTGACGCTCTTACAATAAGCGGGATGACAGCTATTACTATACCCTAATAAAAACAAACTTATCTTAGTTCCAACGCTTACCTCTTCTTTTTCTTTATAACCATATCTGTAATCCACTTCTTTTGCCTCCACTATTCTTCTTTTAATTACTATTTTTAGCTGTAACAGGCTTAACAGGAATTCGTTTACCCTCAACTCCGTCAACCACCGGAATCACTATGGACATTACTCCATCCACCGGTTTATGGTTTATAAGAGAAGCACTTTCAGGCTTTAACCTTAATCTCTATATCCGGAGCCTTAATGCTTAGCTGCTTAACTACCGGAAGATTATTAGCTATAATTGCTGTCTTTTTCTCCTGCTACTTCCTTAAAAGTTTCATCAAAAACTCTCTAATTTTTTTCCCTTTCCACTCCACTTTTTCAAACAGCCCTTCATTTCATATGCCGTAAGTTCTACCGGTTCCGGTACATCCTTATTTTGTTCAATAATCTCAGATATATTTTCCTGTACTCTCTGAACAACTTCAAGTCTAACCTCATCTCCAAGAGTCTCAGTAATAAGGCTGTTAAATGTTTCTGTCTGTGTCACCGGTGAAGGCGGTGATGCTGTTCCAAATACCGCATCAATAAATTCCGGAAAGAGTTCTTCAGGTTTTTTGTATAATATAAAATACTGTGAATATCCGGTCCCCTATCGTTAAATGCAGGAAAAAGAAAGGCTTTTCTCCGGCGGTTCAACCAACCAGTCTCTCATTACTTCACCTATACGGTTAGCTGCAGGGTCATATCCAAGTGCAGCCTTAGTAAGCTTGACCGGACAGATTGCACAGAGCATATACTCATAGATAATCTCTGAGGCATCATCTAAAGTTTCTCCATCCCTGCCCTTACCTGGCACATCATAGTTTCCATGAATTGCAACCATGTAATATTTATCGCTGCTTGGGTAATTTGCTATAATTAAATCAAAGAAGTTTTGTAGTACTTCTTCTTCCTTTAGTCCACTGTCCCTGAGATTGAGCAAAAACTTCTGCTGCCCGTCTCCAAATTCAGCATTCAACGGAAAGTCCATATTTATAAGATTTTTCCCAAGAGTGCCGCTCTAAACATTTATGAAAAATTCCTAAATGATAGAGTAACTCCTCCTCTGATAAGCTGCTTAAAGCCTCTTTAAGTACAAAAGTTTTCTCTTTATCCACATCTACATAACAGGCTGCAAGACTATCTATACGATAATTGTCTTTCTTAAACAGCTTTCTATCTCTGAAATTTCTGTTTTGTTCATATTATCACCCTTTTATTTTAGGTTATTTACCAAGTCAACAATGTTTTTCATAACAACTCTTATTATACCAAATATTTAAATAGAAATAAAGAGCCATATAATATGCAAATTAACTTTGTTAAAAATGCATATTATATAGCCCTCTCATCTCCACTAATCCTATTTATTCATCTGCAAAAGTGCTGTAGACAGGTATCTGTCCCTGTATCCGGCAAAAGAGCCACCATCACCTTACCCTTATTTTTCAGGTCTTTCTGCAAGCTTTTTGCTGCAAATACAGCCGCACCTGAAGATATTCCAACAAGAACTCCTTCAGTTCTTGCTAGTCTCTGCTCCCCTTCAAATGCTTCTTCATTTTTCCACCTTAATAATTTCATCGTAAATATCAGTATTAAGGGCTTTAGGAATCAAAGCCTGCCCCTATTCCCTGAATTTTTAGTGCGGTCCTGCCGGCCTCCTGACAATACAGCTGAATCCACCGGCTCTACGGCAACTACCTTCACATTTGGGTTCTTTTTCCTTAAGATACTCACCTACTCCTGAAATCGTACCTCCTGTACCTACGCCTGCAACAAAATATATCTACCTTGCCCTGCGTATCATCCCAAATCTCAGGTCCTGTAGTCTTCTTATGTATCTCAGGGTTAGCTGATTTTCAAACTGAGCCGGAATGAAGCTGTTCTCATCTCTTCTGCAAGTTCTTCAGCCTTTTTAATGGCTCCCTTCATTCCCTTAGCGCCGTCTGTGAGTACCAGTTTTGCACCATAGGGCCTTTTAGTAAATTCCTTCTGCTCCACACTCATTGTATCAGGCATTACAATAATAATATCGTAACCCTTTAGAGGCTCGCAACCGCCGCCAGCCCAATCCCTGTAGTTTCTAGCTTGTAGGCTCAATTATAACTGAGCCTTTTTAGTTTTCCTCTTTTTCTGCAGTTTCAACCATGTTCAATGCTATTCTATCCTTTTTACCGAGCTGGCAGGGTTAAAATATTCTAACTTTGCAAGTATTGTTGCATTATGCATTATTTCCTCCTCATAGTTTACAAGTTCTAAAAGTGGTGTTTTTCCAACAAGCTCTGTTACTGTTTTTATATATTGCATAATTTCTCCTTTCATATTAACAAATTATATTCCTCACTTTTGCCTCACTTGTTTTTATATGTTTAATAGATCTGCTACTATATTACTATTGATATTAACTCTGTCAAGCAAATTTTATCTTTTTCCCAAAAATATGTCTACAAATGATAAAAGTCCTAGTATACCACAAAATAAAAATGTCCCACTTATGGTAAAAATACTATTTTTGTATATTCTAACACTAGGAGGGACTGACTCATCGTGAAAGGTTATTTTTATCAATGGATGAACAAAGAAAGTACGAGGTTATTAAAGGTCTGATAGATCACCCAGATACAGCTAATAAGGATAGAGCTGCTCTTATCCCTAGGATGCACCAAGAGGCATATAAACCGTATGATACAAGGCTATATTAAAGATGGTAAAGCATTCTTTATTCATGGTAACAGAGGTAAGAAGCCGGTTACCACCATCCATCCTGACATCAGAAGTCAGGTTCTTGATCTATACAGAACTAAATACTACGAGGCTAACTTTGAACACTATACAGAGCTTCTAGATGAGGGCATGTTATCTCTTCTTCCTCTGTAATGAGTATTTTGGAGTCTGAGTACATTCTATCTCCAGTGCACAAAAGCCAAACGTCAGACGCATCTAGGCAAGCACTCAGAGCCAAGAAGGAATCTGAAAACGCCAAAAAGAATTATCACAGATACAGGCTAACTTAGTAGCAGCTAGTTGAAGATGTCTGCAGTCGTCGTCCAAGATGTGCTTATTTCGGTGAATTGTTTCAGATGGATGCAACCCCTTATGAATGGGTGCCGGGACAGATATGGCATCTCACATTTAGCCATTGATGATGTCTCAGGTGCTGTTACTGGCGCATGGTTTGATACTCAGGAGACCCTTAACGGCTACTACCATGTGTTTGAACAGATTCTTACCGATTATGGTATCCCCTCATAAGTTTTCACCGATAAACGCACTGTATTTACTTTCATAGAAAAGCGTGCCCTTATCTGACGACAATGACACCTATACACAGTTCGCTTATGCTCTGTAAGCAACTTGGTACACAACTTGAATCAAGCAGCGTACCACAGGCTAAAGGACGCATAGAACGATTGAATCAAACTCACAGTCACGCCTGCCTATTGAGTTTAGACTCGCAGGCGTAACTGACATCAATAATGCCAATGAATTCCTTCACTCCTCACATAAAGGAATTCAATGAGAAGTTCTCACTTCCACTTATGGTATCAAATCTGTCTTTGAAAACGCAACCGTCTAAAGAAAAATAAATCTTACTTTTAGCAGTTTTGACTGAGAGAACTGTTGATGCTGGACATAGCGATTCAATCTAAGAAGAAATTTTTATAAGATGATAGATCATAATGAGTCCAACCATTATAGAAAAAGGTACCAAGGGTTAGTGCTTATCAAGGCATTTGATAGGTCTATGTTTGCGTGCGTAAATGACAAGGATATTTATGCACTGGAAGAAATACCGGGCTCTATGAACACAAATCAAGGACTTGGACGCTGACTACAAAACAACCTAAACCTAGAAAAGCCTTATATTCTCCAATGAACCATCCTTGGAGATTAGAGGCCTTTAATAAATTTGCACATTCACAGCCACACAGAATTGAAGACGACTTGAGAAAGTATAATAAAAAGCCCCTTTGTAGATATAAATAATTATTTTGGGACATAATCATTTATGCTTGACAGCAAATTTTATCTCCCAAAAAACTCTGATAAAGGATTTATTTGTCTTGCTTTTCTCCAATACCTCAGACTGTTCTTTTTCCAAATACTCCTTAAAAACATCAATTTCTTCTTCTGAAAACCCAATATTTTTAATGAATACACAGCCTGGAATTATGGCCTCTGCCTCCTTTTTCCCTCTCATCATCAATAAAGCTTATAAATATCTTCTGTCTGCCATCCTGTTTAATCACCGGCGACACCTCTTTACTCCTTATATTATCCATTTTCCTCCATTTCAATTTTTATATTTTGATACTTACTCCCTTTGATAATCCTTATTCATAAATTGTATCATATATTTAGTAAAATTAGTAAATTTTTATCAGCAGTATGTATTATATAGTTGCCAAACCGCTTTTCATAGCCTGTATAATATAATTAAGATGATGTTGGTGCTAAAAAGTATACAAATATATTTATTAGGTGTATTCAAGCAAATTGATTGAGAGGGTTTAGCTGTGCCAATAATGTAAAAATTTCAGTTCTGGGCAAGTTCAGCATTGAATATAATGGCCACATTATATCTGATGACTTAAAACCGTTCCAAAAATGTGGAATCTTCTTGCCTTTATTGTTATAAATCATAAAAGTGCCATTACGCAGTCTAGATTTATAGATGCTTTTGTGGTCAAATGATAATAGTAATCCTGTAAATGCTCTTAAAACTCAGCTGTTTCGTACTAGGGAAATGCTTAAGCCACTGGGACTTGAGGAGGATGGCTGCATTCTTTCAAGCCGTGGTGCATATTCTTGAATCCTGAATATGAAATCGTTTTAGATGTTGAGGTTTTTGAAGAGCTTGTTCGTAATGCAGAAACTTCATCACTTTCAACTCAGGACAAAATCAATAAGTACCTTGAAGCTCTTCAGTTATACGAGGGAGATTTCATCCCTAAACTATCTCGGTGAGGTTTTGGACTATCCCTATTAGTGCCAGATATCACAGTATATATCTTGATGTTGTTAAAAAGCTTTTGCAGTCTTTTAGACAATGAAAATGATTGTGAAAACGATTATAAAAAGTAATACTTAAGGCCATTGAAATTGATAATTTGATGAAACCCTTTCATTGTATACTAATAACTGCATATATAGATGTGACCGCTACAAAGATGCTCTGGATCACTAGTGACTCTGCTACGGTATTTTATATCGAAATCTTGGTGTTAATCCATCAGAAGAGCTTAGGGCACTATATAGCCAGATTATGGATACACATGAAAGTCTCTTGAGACGGATCTTGTAATCATTCAGGAACATCTTATGGAGAATTCTTTAGATAATGGTGCTTTCTTCTGTGAATACGGTTACTTCGTTAAAACCCATCAGCTCACAAAGAGAAGGCTTGAACGCTTAGGTCTTTCTACCTATCTCTGTCTGGTTACCCTTGCAGTCTGACAAGGGAAAGACTCTGAACTTTCAAAAACTTGATGCACATATGCCAAATTGATGGAAATTTCTCGTTAAGCCTCCGTAATGGTGATGTTGTATCCAAAACACAGTGGTGCCCAGTATATCCCTCATACGTTGCCTTGTGTAAATTTTTGAAAATGCTGAAATGGTTATGAATAGGATTCTTTCTAAATATAAAAAGAAATTTCGAACAGATAAGGTTATACTGTCATACAAAATTAAAGAAATATAATTATACAAAACCCTTAGAATACAAGCTTGTTTTTCATTTCAAAAACAAGCTTGTATCTAAGGGTTTATTTTAGAATCTGAGTATTGTTTCAGTCGCCGAAGTAAGTTTGTCTGCAATACACACAATAACTGCTTCTCTGCATTTAGGAAGTTTGGTCATAGTTAGCGGCCACATATGGCTTCTAATTATATTCTCTTCCTTTTTCTCCTATATCAAAATCTCGTTTTTGCATTAGCTGCCGCATAGCTTGATGCATAAATCCATGATAGTTTAAAAATTTCTTTTACATTTTTAAACTTAACCTTCTTTTTGTGCCAATCATATAGAAAATAATCATGTAAAAACGCTCCTCTTATCAAAGCTTTTTCATCTGACTTAAGTTTAAACATCCTATTAATCCTATAGCTCATCGCCGCTACCCTAAAACAATGATCATAGGGTTGTAATTTTCACCATGTTGAATAGAAGGTTCTCATTCTATGCACATGCTCATGGTCCCGTGTATTCCTCTAATAATCTCTCTACTTCATCTCTTATAAACCTCATTATTTTTCATCACTAATTTTCCTTAACTTTTTCTACTACCGGCAAAGCATTGATAGTTTCTTAACTTTTTCGGCTATCATAGTTGTGCCGTTTGATCTGAATTTTTCATACTCTAAAGTGACATGCTGCTGAGCCAGGTTCATAGTCAATGAATACGCCTTATCTTATCAGTTGTAAGTTTTTCATATTCTTCCCATTTTTCAGAAATAAGCTGCCTTTTTCTTCAATAACCCTGTATGACGCTTCCATTCTTTTGTCAAACTCTGCACCCATTTCTTCCAACTTCTTAACCAACTGTAAGGCCTGATACAGTAAGTGCCAAGTCAGCTGCAAGAACTGCAATAACTATCATTGAAAGTCCCTCTATTACCAGCGGCGGAACATTTACAAACAGTCCAAATACAAAGAGCGATATATATTTTACCACAACATATACCTGCTATGCCAAATCCTATTGAGGCAGGGTAAACAGTTCTACCCTGAATATTGAAGGGAACCTTGCTATAATCCCACCACACCGCATGAAACAGTTTTTCAAGTACATATGATAGTCACAAACTCCAATACTGCACTGCCAAGCATACATATAAGAAATATCTGCCAAACATATGGCTTCCCTGCTCTTAAATATTTTCATGAAATATTATGTGGCAATCTATGGCTCCTGTACTCATATATTGGACAAATAGGTCCAAATAAGAATCCTCTATTGTCCCAGTGATGTGATTAATAGTACAATAAATACTTTCATATATCCAGCCCATAAAACCAAATATTACAAAAACACATAAAAATACAGACTTATTATCATTTTATTCTCCTAAGTTATGGTTTTACCCTACAAATCCTCTGAAAATCGCTTTGGTTTCTATTGGCAAATCTCTATTCCAATTATCGGCTTTCCTGCCTTATCAAAACCACCAAATGTATATCCTGATATTACTTTCAAATATGATATACATATTTTTATATCTTCCGTTATTTACCCTTCCTTCCATAAAAACAAATCACCGGGTTCAAAAAGCCATCTTATTTATATTTTCATCAGATAGACCGCCTTCCACAATCTCGATTATTTTGATCATAGTGTTTTCCCCATAGCCGCAGCAGGTGCATAATTTGTATTCATAATATTAAATCCAAATTTTTATATGCCCTCCAAGCAAGCGCACTGCAATCATAGTACTCCCTCTTCCATCCTCCTTGACTGGCTGTACTTACTTCTCAAGGAGTAGGATCTCGCCCATTCCACTGCATTCTTACGCAATTCAGATGTTACTGAAACTACGCAGCCAAAAGTCTTCCCATTTACCTTTGCTGTAATTAGCGTATTTCCTTTATTTTTTTCCTGTAATTTTTCCATTTGTGTCAACTCAGCAATATTCGGGATTGACTGAATTCCATTCCAATTCCTACCGTTTCCTTCTCCCATCGTATCTTAAGTTGGTGAGAACCACCTTCAGCTATTACTACAGAAGTGGAGGAAATTTCATTATCAATTACATTCACATACAAATTAAACTTCTTACCATTTATATCAACTGTCAGTACGCTTACTCCTGCATTGTACACATCTATGGTAAGTACATTCTTTTCCAGATAAGCTGCCACCTTCATATTATTATTTGAACTTACTATTTTTATATCTGCATTTGTAACTTCACTAAAGTTCTACCCTGCTATTCACATCTATCTTAAACTTGTTACTTCATTGTCATAAGCACCTATCTTAGTTCTTTTTGGCTGTCAGCCTTGTATTTGAAAGAGTTACCGCTGTAACATCCGCAAGTGTTTTTGTATTGCAGACTGCGTGGTTACAGTGTTATTATTTTCTACATTACTTTCAGGATTATTATCACTGTTATCCTCATTATCCTGAGTAGTTTTTAATTTGAGCATTATTTCCTTTGTTGTTGTCTACATCATTTTTACTATTTTTGCATTGCTTATGGTATTTACAACCTGTCTTGCCGGTCTTTTTCTCTATAATGACATTATAGTCCGCCATAAAGTTCAAATTTCCCTGTGTATCTATCCTGGACACAACTACAGTAGCTAATCCCTTTTTTGCTGACCCAGTACTTTCCATTTCCAAATTGAAATAAATTCTTTTCCATTTTCAGGAGAATAGTAAAAATAAGACTGCTTTTTCTTATTTTTCATCTGTGGTATAAATGTTACTAAAATCATCCTCTTTATATGAATTTCACCTGAAGTTCCACTTCTTTACCTTTACAATTCTATTCGCTGCCGGAGTCATAATACAGGAATAACCACAGACTCCTGTAATTATTATAGAGCTTTTATTGCCAATCTTCCTTTTTATACATCTATCAGGTCCTTTCATAAAAAGTCTTTCAGTGTTTTTAATTTTACAAAAGCCTTTATAGTATACCACTATTTGTGTCATTTTAATAGTATTATTTATGGTGGAGAAAAAGTATGTAAAGTCCTATGATTCCGGATTGTTAAAGGTGAAAAAGGATGCCCAAGCGCATCCTTCAGTGTTTGTGTGTTGTGTGTTTTACTAATCATTTGTCATTTCTAGGACCTAAACGAGCGATAAAGCTTTACGGTATCCCTCAAGATCCTTCTTCTGATAATAGGCAAAGAAGCCTTCTTCTTGCACCAACCATCTTAAGAAGACCTCTTCTTGAATGATGATCCTTTTGCATTAACAGAAAGATGTGCGTTAAGTTCTGCGATTCTCTCAGTAAGGATAGCTATCTGAACCTCAGGTGATCCTGATCTCCAGGTGTTCTGCCATATTCCTTGATAATCTCAGCTTTTTCTCTTTTGATATCATACTGTTCTCCTTTCATTAATTCGCTATTACCAAGCATAAGGTCGGAGTATCCATATACTTCGTAGATAGTATTGTATGTGTATAAGCACACTTTTATTATTTACCACAAATTATTAAATAAGTAAAGTACTAATTTTTCCCTGCTTTATAACAGGGATGCGTTTATCTGCCTTCAATATATGGTTTACCAGCCAATCCAGAAGAAAATTCAATTGAGGCTATTTAAATATTCATCCTGATTTTCATCTACTTCATCAAGATTAATATTTTCAATTTTTCAACAAACATGCATAGAGCTTTCTTCTGTGCTTCCAGCCCATCACATCATACTCCCATATACTCTCTTCATCTGCAAAATGCACCTTGTGTATTCCAACAGATTTCCGGGCACAGCATTAATCTGATCGAATTTATCATATAGAAAAATCATTATGCATTATATCGTTTGCCTCTTTTATTATCTCAGAGCCTTCTATGCTCTTCATCAATAAAATTAACTCCAACTAAGTATTGGTTTGTAAATGCGAAGGATCAGAATTTTCTTCCATCTCTTCAGCTCTAAGACTTTAACCCTCGGATACTATTAGCGGTTTACTTTATCAGCGTATCCTTACTCACTATATGGCTGTATAACCATTTTATCATAAATCTAATAATTTTATTAAGTTCTTCTTCCCTCTTCTTCAGTTATTATGTCTAAATTATTGCCAAACTCACTAATTTTTCTAAAAACCATTTATGTTCTTTAACTCTGAACTTCCAGCTCTTTATCAACAATCTCTGTCATATGCTTCTTCTTCAGCAGAGCCCACTGCCTGCATACCTGTTTTTATCTTATCAATAATCTTTTTGCTTTAGACAGACCACTTTCCAAACCATCATCTTTAAGAGCATCATTCAAAATTTCAAAATATTCAAGCCTTTTTGCATATCAATACTAACTATGCCTATAAAACAGTCCTTAGTAAACTTGTACATTGCGCTTTGTCCCTCATCTTTTTACTCAAATTTCATTAATTTGCACTGACAACAACTGCTTTCATATTTATTGTCACAGGTGACAAATATTACCTGATTACCGGTATCAGCAAACTTTTGAACCAGCTTACATAGCTTTTGTCTTAGTGCGGCTTTCATCCATTTCCGTAAATGGATCATCGAAAACCACCAGACCGCCGCCTTCCGGAATAAGTGTTCCAATATCGCAAGCCGAAATGCAAGTGCAATCTGTATCCTTTGTTCCTTCTGACAGTATAGCATATTTAATAGGATTATTTCCACCATATATATATATCCATATTATCATCCATAGATTGAAGTACAATCTTCCCTCGGTTATTACCGAAAGATATCTTGCAAATCTTTCCTTCACATCCGGCATTGTACTTTCACCAGCCATACTCTCTCTTGTATTTTCAAGTACTTCTAAAAATATGTTTCCACCTTTCATACTCATCCTTATGTCTTTGCAGTTCCAGTGCAGCATCATCAATATATATCCTCAGATCATCTAAAGCAACATCCCCTAATTTCCTTTCATCTTCACGAAGGGCGGCTTCCGCTTCTTTAATATTATAATTTGCATTGTCAATGTTTGAATTCAAAAATGACTTATATTCATCCAAGTCCGTAAGTTTTAGATATTTCTCCGGAATGTTAGCAACATCATCTTCAATGGACTCAAGTTTACCAATTTCAATTTCTACCTTAGATAAGCAGGACTTCATTGCATTAACCGTATCATCCTTACCATACTTATCCCTGATTATCTCAATTTTTTTGTTCCTGTTTCGCAATAAAGGATGTAATTGGTTCTGACTTACAAAAGTTCTTCAATCTTTTTCATTAAGACCTGTAAACTGTTCCTCCTTACCCTTAACTTCATTGTATTCTAATTCAAGCTTTAGATAATTCAACGCCTGTAGTAAGTCTATTGTATTCTTCATTGACAAACTCAAACCTTTTAACAATTCAGCATATTCTTCTTTCTTAGCTCTAAGTTCTTTTAAGATTTGAAACCTTATACTCTGTTTAGAATTGCATTGCACCCGGCAGTTGCCTCGGCAATGCTGCTTTTTAATCTCTCTCTACATCTACCCCCTTGCTGTAATTATTAAATCCATAATTCTCGGGATTGTAATTTCCACTGTTTCATTAATGTCAAAATTTCCTGTAGAAATATCATGTTTTACCTGTAGCAACTGATTTTACTATAATATCAGCCGTACCAAGTTTCTTAATGCTAGCCATAAATCCAGATTGGAAAGCCTTGCGTTTAAAGCTTCATAATGGCTGTCTCCGCTTCCATGAGTTTTTCTTTCATCATCAGCTATCTCACCTTCATTTTCCCGTCAACTAAAGGCTCCTAGCCTCTGACAATTTATTTTTCATGCCTTCTATACTTCGGTAAGAATTAATAATTTTTCTCCGCCTTAAGTAAAAACATCAAGTTCAACCGCTTTTTTCCTGTAGATTTAATCAGTTCCGGATATGAAATTAAATCTCTATTTATTTCTTCTTGTTTAATTTTATACTCTTGTCTCAGCTTCACACCACTTTTGTATGTTGCCAGTATTTCAGCATATTTTTCATATTCATATTTTTTTCGGCACTATGCTCTTCAAATTTCTTTTTGCCTCGTAGAATCTTGATGTTATCGGCTTCAATAGCTTTTTCAACCATCTCACCCTTTTCTAAGCTTCTCTTCCAATTCTGCAAGCTGATAGTATGATTTTAAAATTATACCTACATCCTCAGCCCATGGATTCTCAATTCCACGCCTTTTCTCCGGTCCATCCATTACAAAATCCCAATGCCCTGATAATGCATCAAAGTTTACTTTGGATAATTTTCTCAATATCCTCCGGTGATATTCCTTCTGTTGATGTCATTCCTCAGCGGCGATTATTGATACCAAATCCTGCTTTACTGCTGCCTTTTTATCCAATTTATTCAAAATATGTTCTACAACATTTAATTTATTATTTTGCGATACAAAGACAACATCATCGTAAAGTCCCTGTTTATAAATTAGTTCGGCTGCAACAACTTCACGAATTTTTCTCCTCATTTGCAGTAATTTTCCATCTGAATCTACTAGTTCACATTCAGAACAAACACCTCATTTTTTGTTAAGTGTATATTCGCCTTCAGAAGTAGTAAATACAAGAGTTCCATCTACAACATCCCCTTTTTCATTCGATGGAAATATACTTCTCAAAAATCCTTTATCTTCCCTCTTACTAAGCTTTGAGTTTCTATAAAACATCTGATAGATTAACTCAATCAATGTACTTTTCCCGGTTTCATTATTTCCTACGAGGATGTTTAAACCTGACTCTAATTCTACTTTTTTATTCTTTATTCCTGCGAACTGTCTTGTTTTTAATTGTTTTAATATTCATGCTCGCCCTCACTGCTTTTAATGTTTTCACAACATCATATGCCATCTGTAATTCAACCGGATTATCAAGCAATCCATCTAGGAATTTAGCCACAAATCCTATCTCCGAAAAATTCACTTTCAATCTTATCCTTGTTAATTTTTCACTCAGAGCAGTATCATTAATTCTGTAATATATAAATTTGCCTAGAATATTTTCATAAAATTCTTTCCTTTTCTTTGTATTCAGCTGCTTTCTATACTACCTGAAATAGTTAAGCGGATAATTGATTTTTCTTGATAATTTTTAACTAAAATTTGACAGTGCTTCTTCTAATCCCCTTGAATCATTAGCTTTTAAAATTTAAATCAAAAATATCTTATTTTTCCTGTAATAATTTTTGCCAATATTTTCTTGATTCCATTATTATTCTGAATAGTAACGATAAATGCATTTCCTTCCGTATTGTTATGCAAAATCAAGCTCGTTCTATGTACCTGCATTAAAAAAATATTATAACCCTGATACTTCTTCACCTTCTATAATGTTAGGGTCTCTGTCACATGCATGTCCTAAGAGCCAGACATCAACCGGAATCGCTATGCACTCAGCCCTATTCATAGGAAAATAAACCCTTCCGTATCAATAGCTAAACCCTCTAATGCACCATATGTGCGATGCCGATATTATATCTATCTATAGGATTAATGTCTTCATTATATATCCATGATTAACCCTATTGGTATCACTATGTTTACTGTCACAATATGCAGGGTAAACTATAACCCTACCATCAGTACTGTCAAATTCAAAAGAGGTATTTATTTAAAACAACTATCATTACCATAGGTATCAGACACAGTTGTAAAATCCTTCCATAACTTCTCATTGCCTGAATAAAAACTCATGATTACCCGGAAGAACCAACACTTTCTGATTAAATCCTGCTAAGATTTCAATCACACGGTTTACATCATTTTTGAAATTGCATATGCTATTATCAAAAGATCTCCGGTAATTACAAAAACTCATAATGCTCTTTCTCAGCCATTTTCACCATTTCTTCAAAGGCATTCAAATCTACTCTCAATAAGCTGATTCTTTACACTGTACTTATCAAATTTTTCTTCCAAAATGATTATCCCCCGTCACAAATATTTTTAGCATCACTCATCCTCCCCACCCCTAATAATTATTATCAATAACCGCTTAGTTTTTAGTATAGCAAAAAGAACACCTAAGTGTTCTTTTTCATATCTTCAAAACTGCAACCGAATCAACATCTTTCCTTTTCTTTGGTCAAGCCTTTCGACCTATTAGTATCAGAAGGCACACGGATTACTCCGCTTACACCACTGACCCATCAACCTCATACTCTCTAAGGGGTCTTATTAGCCTACGCTATGGGATATCTTATCTTGGAGGGGCTTCACGCTTAGATGCCTCTCAGCGTTTATCCCTGCCAAACTTGGCTTCCCAGCCGTGCAGCTGGCACTGCAGCTGGTCTGACCAGCGGTTCGTCCATCCCGGTCCTCTCGTACCAAGGACGGCTCTCCTCAAATATCCTGCGCCTGCGCCAGATAGGGACCGAACTGTCTCCACGACGTTCTGAACCCAGCTCTGCGTACCGCTTTTACATGCGAACAGCCCAACCCTTGGGACCTACTACAGCCCCAGGATGCGATGAGCCGACATCGAGGTGCCAAACCACTCCGTCGATGTGAACTCTGGGAGTGATAAGCCTGTTATCCCCAGGGTAGCTTTTTATCCGTTGAGCGATGGCATTCCCACTCACATACCACCGGATCACTAAGTCTCTACTTTTTCGTACCTGCTCCACCTGTCGGTGTCGCAGTCAAGCTCCCTTCTGCTCTTTACACTCTGCGAATGGTTTCCAACCATTCTGAGGGAACCTTTGAGCGCCTCCGATACACTTTTCGAGTGCGACCGCCCCAGTCAAACTCCCTCCTGGCATTGTCCCCTGCCCGGATAACGGGCAAAGGTTAGAAACCAGATACACGAAGGGTGGTATCCCAACATTGACTCTGCAGAAACTGGCGTCCCTGCTTCTTTGTCTCCCACCCTATCCTGTACATCATATATCTAATCCCAGTACCAAGATGGAGAAAGCTCCATAGGGGTCTTTCCGTCTTGGCGCAGGTAACCAGCATCTTCACTGGTACTTCAATTTCACTGGGTGCATTGTTGAGACAGCGCTCAAATCATTACGTCTTTTCGTGCGGGTCGGAACTCACCCGACAAGGAATTTCTGCCACCTTTAGGACCGTTATAGTTACGGCCGCTTTCACTGGGGCTTAAGTCTCGTACCTTCGGACCAAGTCCTAAGCACTCTGTAACCTTCCAGCACCGGGCAGGCGTCAGCCCATATACATCACCTTACGGTTTCGCATAGACCTGTGTTTTTGTTAAACAGTTGTTGAGCTCATTCTCTGCGGCCTGTATTCTCTACAGGCACCCCTTATCGCGAACTTACGGGGCCATTTTGCGAGGTTCCTAACAATGCTTCTCCCGCTCTGCCTTGGGGATACTCTCCCCATCCACCTGTGTCGGTTTACGGTACGGGCTCTGACTACACATAGCGGCTTTTCTCGACGGCTCTCCCAGGAGCTTCCCTACTTATATTTCGGTCCGCATCACACAGTTCACTTACCCGGACGGATTTGCCTGCCCGGCATAAACCATGCTTGCACCTGAACTTTACAGGCACTCCCTGAATTTCCGTGTCCCCACATTTCTGAGCAGCCAGAGGTACTGGAATATCAACCAGTTGTCCATCGCCTACGCTTCTCAGCCTGAGCTTAGGTCCCGACTTCCCCAGGGAAGATCAGCTTTACCTCTGAAACCTTGGATATACTGGCCTGAAGGATTCTCATACCTTCATCTCGCTACTCATTCCGGCATTCTCTCTTGATAATCCTCCACGGCTCCTTACGGTACCGCTTCGTGTTATCACTGCTCCCCTACCAACATACCTTACGGTATATTCCATTGCTTCGGTGTTATGTTTCAGCCCCGGACATTTTTCGGCGCAGGACCTCTCGACTAGTGAGCTATTACGCACTCTTTTGAATGAATGGCTGCTTCTGAGCCAACATCCTAGTTGTCTTCGAAACCCCACATCCTTTACCACTTAACATACACTTTGGGACCTTAGCAGATGGTCTGGGCTGTTTCCCTTTTGACTGTCCGACTATCTCATACAGTCTGACTCTGGTAAACATCTATATGGCATTCGGAGTTTGATACGCATTGGTAGACTTTGACGCCCCCGCAGCGATTCAGTGCTCTACCTCCATTAGACTATACCGAGGCTAGCCCTAAAAGCTATTTCTGGGGAGAACCAGCTATCTCCGAGTTCGATTGGAATCTCTCCACTACCCACAGCTCATCACCGCCTTTTTCAACAGAGCGTGTTCGGACTCCATCCACTTTTACGCAGACTTCATCCTAGCTTATGGGTAGGTCACCCGGTTTCGGGTCTGCTGTTACTGACTTACCGCCCTGTTAAGACTTGGTTTCCTTCGGCTCCGTACCTAAGTACTTAACCTGCCAGCAACGGCAACTCGCCGGACCGTTCTACAGAAAAGGCACACGGTCGAGCGTTAGTCGCTCTTCCGCAGCTTGTAGACACAGGGTTTCAGGTTCTCTTTCACTCCCTCCCGGGTTCTTTTTCACCTTTCCCTCACGGTACTATACTCTATCGGTCACCAGGTAGTATTTCGCCTTGGGGGTGGTCCCCTGCTTCCTACGGGGTTTCTCGTGTCCCGTAGTACTCCGGATGCCACTGAATCACAGTCTGTTTCGCATACGAGGCTTTCACTCTCTATGGCCGGCTTTCCCAAAAACCGTTCTGCTACCTACTGCTTCTTCGTATGTGGTCCTCAACCCCAAGGATAAATCCTTGGTTTGGGCTTCGTCCCCTCGCTCGCCACTACTTAGGGATTCGATGTTTCTTCCTCTTCCTCCGGCTACTTAGATGTTCTCAGTTCGCTGGGTTCCCTCCGTATGACTATGGATTCATCATACGGTGACAGAAGTTCTTTCTGCCGGGTTTCCCCATTCGGATACCTGCGGATCAATGGATATTTGCTCCTCCCCGCAGCTTTCGCAGCTTATCACGTCCTTCTTCGGCTCCTGGTGCCAAAGGCATCCGCCCTGCGCCCTTTGTAATCTTGATCTTAGTTGAGATGGGAATGCTCTACGGAACATCTCCGGCGACGCAAAGCTTGCTTGCAGGCGACGGTGTGCTGTCGGGAGGAGGCGTTTCTACGAAACGCTCTATCACGAGCGTGAAATGCGAAGCATTTCTGCGAGTGACCCATCTCAACGGTATTTTTAGATAACTCATTATGGTTCTCTTTAATTTAACACTGACTAGCGTATCAGTATTAAAATCTTTTAATAAATACATTGTTTTATTGAATTCTAAATCACACTTTGTTTTTCGAAATCATGTTTGATCAGAAAATTCAATTTCTCGATGTTGTTTCATATCTAGCTGTATATCTCCTAATGATTAAATCACTAAAAAGCTATACTTGCATAAATATTTGTTCGGTATGCAGTTTTCAAGGTACATTGACTGTGATTACAAGCTATTCTTCTCATCCGAGATGTCTAGCTCATCTTTCAATCAGTCATTTGATACAACCAACTGGGCAACTACTTTTCTAGTTATTGATTACATCAAATCACTAATCGAAGCTAGGTATTAAATCTATTTTACACCATACTAAATCTACAGCACTTGCTCTAATCTTAGTAACTTTAATTCAGTTACTTTCGCGCGAGCTTCGCTCGTGCTCGAAGAGTGTAGAGTTTGTTAGAGGAAGTTCTTTTCGCTTCAGCTCGAAAGAACGACTTAATTCTCAAATTCGCTCTGCGTCTCGACTTCGAGCTCATTAAGAACTTTAATGTCAGAAAACAATGTCTGGCAGCACCTACCTCCCACACCGTCTCCAGTGCAGTACCATCAGCCGCCCAGGCCTTAACCCTTCGTGTTCGGGATGAGAACGGGTGCGACCCCTGGACGCATCGCCACCAGACGTATCTCAGTTACCCAAAACTCGCAACTCACGCCTTCCTCTAGCTCTGAACTCGCTTCGCTCGTCCTCGCTAGAGTCAGTCGCAGTAGTGTCTGCTCACAAAATTTTGTCCGAAAGCAAGCTTTTCACAAATTTTCTTTTCCGCATCCACGTTGCTCGTTGATAACTAAACAGTGAAAGACAATCTCTACTTCTTCTTCCCTTAGAAAGAGGTGATCCAGCCGCACCTTCCGATACGGCTACCTTGTTACGACTTCACCCCAGTCACCAGACTCTGCCTTCGGCAGCTCCCTCCCTGCGGTTAGCCACTGACTTCGGGCATTTCCGACTCCCTATGGTGTGACGGGCGTGTGTACAAGACCTGGGAACGTATTCACCGCGACATTCTGATTCGCGATTACTAGCGATTCCAGCTCGATGTAGTCGAGTTGCAGACTACAATCCGAACTGAGGCAGCCTTTCTGGGATTTGCTCCGGCTCACGCCTTCGCTTCCTCTGTAACTGCCATTGTAGCACGCTGTGTAGCCTCCCGGTCATAAGGGCATGATGATTTGACGTCATCCCCGCCTTCCTCCGAGTTATCCTCGGCAGTCTTTCCAGAGTGCCCGGCCGAACCGCTGGCTACTGAAAAATAGGGGTTGCGCTCGTTGCGGGACTTAACCCAACATCTCACGACACGAGCTGACGACAACCATGCACCACCTGTCTCTCCTGTCCCGAAGGACTACAGACATTACTCCGTATTCAGGAGGATCTCAAGACCGGGTAAGGTCCTTTCGCGTTGCGTCGAATTAAACCACATGCTCCACCGCTTGTGCGGGTCCCCGTCAATTCCTTTTGAGTTTCATTTCTTGCGAACGTACTCCCCAGGTGGAATACTTAATGCGTTTGCGACGGCACCGAAAAGGCTTATGCCTCCCAGCACCTAGTATTCATCGTTTACAGCGTGGACTACCAGGGTATCTAATCCTGTTTGCTACCCACGCTTTCGAGCCTCAGCGTCGTTTTGGTCCAGCAGGCCGCCTCCGCCACCGGTGTTCTTCCTAATATCTAAGCATTTCACCGCTACACTAGGAAATTCCGCCTGCCTCCCATACTCAAGTTTAACAGTTTTGGGGAGCAGTCAGTTGGAGCCCCCTGCTTCCACCTCAACTTGCCAAACCGCCTGCGCTCCCTTTACACCCAGTAAATCCGGATAACGCTTGCCCCTACGTATTACCGCGGCTGCTGGCACGTAGTTAGCCGGGGCTTCTTAGTCAGGTACTCGCCATCATCTTCCTGCTGATAGAGCTTTTTACATACCGAAATACTTCTTCACTCACGCGGCGTCGCTGCATCAGAGTTCCTCCATTGTGCAATATCCCCACTGCTGCCTCCCGTAGGAGTTTGGCCGTGTCTCAGTCCCAATGTGGCCGTCCGACCTCTCAGTCCGCTACCGATCGTTGCTTTGGTAGGCTATTTACCCCGCCAACTGGCTAATCGGACGCGGGCCCATTCTATACCTGATTGCTCATTTCCGACAAACCATCGTGTCTCGCCGACTTATGCGGTCTTACCAGCCGTTTCCAGCTGCTATCCCTGTATAGGGCAGGTTGCCCACGCGTTACTCACCCGTCCGCCACTAAGAATTACAGCCTTCCATCCGAAAACTCTCGTCTGTAATCTCCGTTCGACTTGTATGTGTTAGGCACGCCGTCAGCGTTCATCCTGAGCCAGGATCAAACTCTCATAAAAAGTGTTTGCCTTCGTCAGAACAAGCTGACATTTATCATCTCTCGCTTTATTCCGTTATTGACCGGCTAAAGTCAACAATTTTTACTGTAAAGGTGTACAAGTATTACTACTTATACGCGTTCGTTTGAATTTTTCAAGATTGTCTCACTATCTAGTTATCACGATCCTTTTGCCTTACAATCCGCTTAT
>BNJT01002445.1_pt1 | contig 133225 bp, 162 predicted proteins | sample 8540491 | NCBI WGS metagenome assembly BNJT01 (sample SAMD00202455, study PRJDB9452) | human saliva metagenome | host: Homo sapiens | reverse complement strand
ACGGGTAGTATTTTCCACGCCACCAAACCTTGTGCAAAAGCCCGCCCGCTACCTCTATTTTGCTACAAAGAAAGGAATCAGCATACTCCGATCTTTGGACGCGCACATGTCGCTATGGATAAGCAAAAAGTAGGCAACATCTTCGATGAACAGAAAGGATACTCGCTCCTCCTCTCATTACCGCATTAACCCTACGGCTGAAAAGAGCGAGCAAGTGTTGGCAGTCTAAGTTTGTACAATGGACGTGTCACTGCAGAGCCTTTGTAGCAGCCAAAGTATATCTCCTGCGTATGAAAACTCAATCGTGGCGAGTGTATGAGCCGTGAGGAAAAGAGGGTGGCTATGAGGCGAGTGAACTCTAGCACCTAGTTTCCGCACAGCCGTTCCCTACAAGGCTATCGCTTTGGCTTCTTTGATGTACTGAAGAAATACCTTGTCAGTCAGTACGGACAATGGACAGAGTATTACGCACCCGACAGAACAAGCCTAAGAGCCTACCTATGGACGCATCAATCAGATAGTAGAAATCCTAAGTATTAACAACATCAAAAGCATACGACAATGAAAGGAACAGAGCATTTCACACCTGCGGACAATGGCAGAGTATCACAATCAGCGTCGCTATGGCGGACCCATGTTTGCTAACTTGATGAAACCAGATCGTATCGAGGGTGCATCACCTACATTCTTAATGAAGTGCAGAAAAGCCGGTTGCCAACGGCTTTGATGATGATGAAATCTTCTCTATGGCTGTCCACTGCTACGATGAGGACGAGATAGAAGTCGTAAGGCTGTTTCCTGCCAAGTAGCCGTCGTAATCACATTGTAGAACTCACAGAGGAAAAAGCCGAAAGCAAGGCGAAGCCATTAAGCAATATCAGCGTATGAGAACATGCCAAGTTACAGAGCCGTAACGCACAGTGACGAAGACTGAGGAGCGTAACCCAGTACAACCATCACTATTTCGATAAGCCCTGTGAGAGCGAGAAACAAATTTGAGCAGTTTTACAGGAGACACAAACAGCATCTTCCTAGATAACCAAACAGCAACAAAGTAAAGTGGGCATTCCGTGAGATCGTGACCACTTTTGCCTACCGACTGCACCAAAGGTCGCACCACTTGTATGGATTGTGGGCATGGATGGGTAATGAACAAGCACATGAAACTTGCACTTGCCCTCATTGCAGGGCAAAGTTGCGAGGTCAAAGGAAACATACGAGCGCAGAGTTGCAGCGACGCAGTATTTCACCCTACTTACCACTTGTGCAGAGGTTTCCAAAGTGTTGCGTATGTTCCTGCTGACCCTGTGGGTATGGAGAAAGGTTTTGCAAGCACAGGCATCCATAGTGAGATTCGGCAGTATTGGTGGAATATGCAGACGAAAAACTGGCAGGTTTGCCATGCAGAGGTATTGGGACGCTGCTGTTGATACCTTTTCCTATTATAGTCCTATGGCGATACGCAGCGATAGTGAAGCCTGTCAGCCTGGCCTGCTCACCGATATAACTCAGTTCAGGGTTACGAGACATGCTTCGTAGAAATGGTTTTAAGGATAATTTCTGTGGCATCACGTGCCTGCAGCTCATTCCTGCCATTGCTTTACAGACTGCGTGTGACGAAACGCATTTGTTAAAAGCAGGTCGTACAGACCATATACGTTACTTTTCTTGGCAACAAAGAGAGGACTTTTGAGGAACTATGGCAGTCCTACAAGGTTAGCAGTCCGTAACAGCTATGAGATTAGCAGACATTTCCTCTTTGGGTGATTATGTAGATACACTTAGAAGATTAGGTGAAGGATATTCATAATCCAAAATATTTATGCCCCTGGACCTATGAAAGAAGGCGAGCACGACCGCAGACACGAGGAACTTCTCAGACAGCGTGAGGGAGGGAGATAGAACAGAAGCAGCAGAGAGCAGCGGAAGACGAAAAGCGTTTCGAGAGACTCAAAATCCAGGATTTTCGGTAATCTACGTACAGTTGCTTTAGCAAGTCCACGTGTTGGAGAGCGATGCAGAACATTTAGAAGAAAGGTGTATCAATGCACCCATTGCGTATTTTCTAATGCATACTACCTTAAGGAGGGACTCCCTTATCCTTTCAGCTACCATTGAGGCACAGCGAATAGGAGACCATTGAGTATCATTACAGAACTTTTGGAGGTGGTGCAGAGAGAGTCGTGGGTGTGCACAGCAAGACACGGAATACCACGAGCAGATGAAATAAACCTTGTCACGCTTCAATCGAGACTTATAAGCCGATAGAGAATAGAAAGCAACAGCACAAAGTATGAACCATTAAATTATCAGAGATATGAGAAGCGAGATGAAAACATCATCTACAACTATGCCGATGAGATACCGCATATTCTCATTAAGTTATCAACGCAATAACCCTATCCAGACAGCAAAGAGGAGTTAAGGTCGGCTATCAACAAAATAGCGAAGAAACAGAGAACTTGACAAGTTCTTTGTACGCACAGCTATGGCGCACATCACTTTTAGCTCACACACCGCAGATTATCCAATGGAGAGCCAAAGAGATACAGATTAATAAAGGAGTTGAATTTAAGATTATGAAGAAAGAAAGTTTACACGCAGGTACGGACGCAATACGTCTTTCGAGTGGAGTGTTTCGATGTGTAGTTGCCGGAGAGCAAGGAAAGACGCACGGCAGAAAAGTCCTGCAAAGATTGTGCTTGGTTGTAGGTGGCAGTATTCACAGCACACTTTGCCCGATGAGGAAAGTCAAATTGGAAGCTCTCTGCGTCCAGTAAGGACAGGACGAGATGCGCCCATTCAAAAAGAAACAGACGGGAGTAAGTGCGGTCAGCAGATTTGCCAGACCGCTCTCCCTCTTCCTGTGAGCTTCGAGCGGACAAAGAAAGCAACAAAAGAAACCCGATGAAAAGCACCTCGTTACTTTTGACGAGTGAGTTGAGACGGCTCAAAGTAACAAAGAAAAGCCAATGTCTAAAATGGCTCTCATGTTACCGTTAGTCAACAGAAAGCAATCTTGATTAAATTTCAGTAAACTCAAATTAAAAGTTAAAAATATTTCAGTCTTTTACTATCCTAGAATTTAGAGATATTTCTTTGCAATCTTTGTAAAGAGCTATAAGATGAAGAAATAGGCATATCTAATGGCGGCAAACGCATAAAACTGTTAGTACTGAATAATTTCCGGGAGTCCTCACATTAACTCTTTCAATTCCATCCGCCTTGCTTTTTCATCATCAGGACAACATTTCTTATATAAGCCTCATCGTTTCTGTCCTGATTTCACCATTCACATACAAGCTCTTCTTCACTTTTTCCTGTTGATATGATTTTGTTGTACACATACAATTTTCAGCTAAAGGCAATATTCCAATTGATAGAACTACCCTATTATTCTCAATTAGTATCAGGTCAGGATCGTACTTGTACAATGCTCCGCCACTCATAATAAGAGAATATATATATCGGAGCTTTGACGCTTTAAACCTTTCCCAGAGGTATAATCCTCCAAAATATCCATAACCCTCCTTTTCTGTTATAACCGTTTGGTGTCTTTTCTTAATGACGCAGACGGTTTGTAAGCGTACCGTATTCTGGTAGATTTACGCTTTTGTATATTCTGTCGAGATTTCGGCCCTACAGATGAGATCCATGCTAATGAAAATCATCATCGTGCTCATTTACCTACAAAAGCAGTGGCAAAAACATTCCCTCTGTATTGTCCGGGATGTAGGGGCTACCACAGATTATCAGAAAGACGTTCCTACACATCCAGGAGAGTACACAGCTTAAACAGGATGTCAATGTTCGAGTAGAAATCGCAATTTGCATGAGTTAATATAAGCAAGTATATGTTTTGAAACTTTCACGACTAAAATCCTTTATGTGTTCTATTGGCATAGTTTGTTCCTGATAATCAAACGAGTCTCAGCAATATCATCCCATCACAACAATTGTTTCATTCTAACAGTTTTGAATTCATCTCAAACAGAACTTTAAAATAATAGCTCCTTTTCCCCACTAAGAATCTTTCAAGTCTTTCTTTTCTTTACGATGATTCTTCTCAGCTCTTGGACATAAAATTGAAGTTTGTCCTTGCTTTAAGATTATCCGTTGATTTTCAATAGTACTTTTATCAGACTGTGAGCATTATAGAGTTATTATAACTCTTTCCACTTTGCTTGTTGCTTTTCTGCTTCTTCAATACATAATCAAATCATCTTTATTCTCATTATAGCTTTAATGTATTCAGATAATGGTTTGTATCATCTTTTAGAAATCCCAGCAAACGTTTTGTGGATTACACCGTAGTTGGCATTTACCAATCATTCAGGATGACTTTTAATTCCTTTTTGAAACTCTTAATTCTGCATTTTTTATCAATAGCTTTTATTTATTTTCTCAAAAACCTTTTGGGTTTCTCAATCTCCAAGAACACAGTTTTGTTCCATCAGTCATCTTTTGTTGTAATTCTTCATGGGGTTATCTCATCACCATTTTGTAATATCATTTGATGAACTCAAAATTACCATCAAAACAATTCTGTAATAATTGAGAGCTTGATATATACCAAGGAATGATCTCACCGTTCTTAAATACGATCCTTCAAAGTTTTGTAATTGTCAATATACTCTTTAAAGTTTATATCGTTTCTAAAAAGCTTTTACCGCCCTTTGTATAAAACATCGTATACCCTAAATCGAATAGAGTAATCAGACTGAACTATTGAACTCTAGCCGTTCTAAAAATATAAAAATGGTATCTACTATCACTTGCGAAAAAGCTTCTATGATTTCTTTCTACAATCTATTACTTTGGGAGCATGATTTTAATTTTGGCCAAACATCTTTTTCTATTTATTGTTCTGATATAACTCTCATCATATTTGCTTTTCAACTCTGCACTGGCAAAGAAAATTAACAAATGATTTTGAGTAATTTATATCTTTATACCATTGACTACGAAATATAAAAATCTGGTGAAATATCTTTTTCATCTGTCGTTAACCTGTCTTGTTTAGCTTCACATAGTTGATCCACAAGGTTTCTTTGTCTGTCCAGATAAGTATTTCATTGTTTTGCAAATGAAGTTTTCATAGTCCCATTTGGTGCATATATTAAGTAAAGTGCTTTCCTTCAGAGAAAATTCGTACTTCAAACTTTATACAACAATATTCCCAATCTATTTTTTATTTTATCATCTTAGTGTCTGTCTTAAGATTACTACTGCCAAGTTACTCATTCCTTGAGAAAGTCAGATAAAACAGCGAAATGTCTCTTGCAGTATAAAAAGCACAGGCTTTTTGACAATCTGATATAGAACAATGCAAATCTTTTCTTCAGCCAGCTAACTTGCCTCAAAGACTTTTTACCCTTATATAATGCAGAGACGAAACATACTCGATACGAAACTCTGTCTCCAGAACACCTATCTTTGCGCGCAGCCTACTCTTGATGCTTTGCCACTGGCCAAGCAGTCGCCCCACACCCACATTGTAGGCAAGCAGGTCAGTAGCAGGCATCTTTACCATACCCTTTGAAGTATTCAAAGCATTTCCAAAAGGTCGGCACGGAGCAAGGAGTCTGCCTGCCGTTCCGTCATATCCGCTGTGAAACGTTCTCCTGGTTGCAGCTGATGCCCATATCCAACATACGGATGATTCTTCCAGCTGTGCATACCCCTCAAAGTATTTTACTACAACCACCGCACGCTCTAAAAGGTGAGCAGTCTGCCAGCCGCACCCTGCGCTGAGCAAGGGTCGGCTGACAGAACAGGCAGAATACAGAAAGTAAAATGAAAGAATTTATCGTTCGCATCCATTATGGTCTTAGTGGCGAGAAGATGCAGGCTTGTCTCGCCCTCTTCTCGCTCGTTGTTAAAACTAAAGGTCAGCTGCTGAACTTTCCCGAAACTATCCTCCACATATACATCAATCGTCTGGCGGTCGGCTGAGAGCGAGGTGTAGTATAAGCGAACACATCCTTCGTCAGCGGATAGCGGTCGTTCGGCTTGAAGATAGTACCGTTATCATTTCTCAGCAAGCCCTTGCCGTCAGACTGGAAATAACGTATCGTATAGCGAGTGTCTGCAAACTCACCGCCTCGTTTTAGCGTGCAGCGTATCTCAGCCGTCTGCCCCTTATGATGTCCTTCTGAACCGGCATCGTCTCCACCGTAAACGGATAAGACTGCCGAACATCCAAATCCCTATCACAAGCAGATAGGCAAAACACGGCAAGGGTCAGCACGCCCATTACCCATATCGTATTCAATATCTTCTTCATCTTTCTTCTACTTAAAAGTTAAACCTTAGCCCAGCTGAAACAGCCGGACGGAAACGATGCACGTCTGTTCCAAAGAGGAAACGTCCTGCGCTTTACAAGAAAGAGAACCCTGTCCGTCAGGAACACTTCTACCGAACCATGCACGGCACCACCATAGACGAGCCGAGAGCGGTCGAGCAGCGTCGCCCCATCGGGTAGCAACACTTTTTGTCTTCGTTCAGCTGCTCATAGCCACCCAAAGCGGATATGCCACCATAAAGCAACACGTTCTCACCTCTGTCGGAGAGAACAGGGTGCATATAGCCCACCTGCAAGAGTGCATCCTTGAGTTTTACGTTATAACTTCTGTACGGCATATTCTGCTGTTCATACTCTGCCATAACAAAGGTATAGTTCTCACGCCCCAGATAGCGGGTGAGTGCTGCTCCTATGCCGAAATTGTCAGCAGCAAGAAACTTTTCTCCCTTGATAAGCGGAACACTGCCCAGGACTTCAATCCCACGTTGTTTTGGAATAAGCCGCTGTGCCTGAGATGGCAGCTAAAAGCCATTGCCACCGCTGCACAAACCGATAAAATGATTTTTCTTCTTCATCACCATTTCAGTTTGAGGTTATCAATCTTCTTTTGCTATCTGCAGGTCTTCTGAAGTTACATAAAAAGTCAGCGTACGACCGCCATTTCTCTCATAAAGTGTCACTTCAAGCTGCTTGTCTTCTGCAAGAGAGAACTGTTCGAGCGCAAACACAGTGTGTTCACTACCCATGCCACGCACCTGCATCACTTGATGATAGGCACGAAGCGGCTGCAACACCTGTTCTTGTATGGCTGTACGCTCCGCCATCTTTTTATCTACCACCTTGAATGTGATAAAGTCCACCGAGTACGGCATATTCGTGCTGTTTTCCCATACGAATGTGGAAATACAGCAAGCCGTTATGGGCATACAAAACCACGAAGTAGAAACTTCACACCAAAACTGCTGTGCACCGATATGTTTGATGGTACGCTTGTCGTTCTGATAGATAGTTTGCATCATCAGCTTTTACTAATACGGGCGACTCGTTGCCGAGTTCCTTAAAGTAAATGTCAGAGCGATTGCTTGGCAGGCGTCCGTCCGTTGGTGACAGAAGTCCTTCATCTCATGCTGAGTTTCTCCGGCTCATCAGCATACTTTACGTTGAAAGCATAGAAAGAGCCGTCCTCACAGATGACACTCATATTGGTCTCCGTTTCAAAAGTCCTTCACTGAAGCCCTTTACACGTAACACGTTCTCTGCATCCTCCGCCTTCCCTGCGATGATGTTCTGTGAACCCAAGTCTACATAACGAATGGCAGAAGGAAGATAAGATGCACGGTCTTGTCAAAGGTAACGTCAAGACCATACGGCAGTACGACACGCCCCTGTTGGTATGGCACGGCTCATTCCTTGAAAGAGCTCTCCCGAAGTAAGCGGACGGCTTGGTGCCAGACCATCATTGTTTTCCTGTGCTGTGGCTGTTGCTCCCACCATGGCAAGCATAGCCATTGATAAAAATAATTTTCTTCATTGTTCCTTTTTGATTTGATGTTATTTTTACTTATCATTTTTCGATTGTTTTATTTAGGACTGAACCAAGAAAAGGCGGTAGCCACCCTTGAGCGTTACCTTGATGGTGCGAAGTTTCTTCTGAAAGAGCTGACTTGCACCCTGCATCACCCCCACGGGCAGCCTCGGAGATAATCTGGTCTTTGGCAGAGGAAGCTGAAGGTAAAGGATGTTCCCATTGAGCCACCGATGTTCGCCCCAACTTTAAGCGCATTGATGTCCTCCGAGCCTGGTATATACACGCCCTCCTGCCCATCTGTGTCGTATGCCGAGAGCTTGACAGCTATGATATGCCCGTCCACTTCTATGCTTTTGATAAGCAGGTGCATACGGTTACGCTTCAATCTTAGCGACGGCTATGAGTCGGCTCTGCCGTGGAATGTGCAGTCCCTGTACCTTGGCACTTTCAAGCAGACGGAATACGACATTCTCACCCTCCTTAAGAACAGTAGTTCTGTCCACAACTTTCACCTTCAGTGTATTGCGCATTGTAGGTGACAGCCGTGCTTGCGAGCGAGTGAAAGCCCATATTACGAGCCTTCTTGCCGTATTCCTCTATAAAGTACACATCGCTCATAGGCTCGATCAAGTGAAGATACTATCTGCCTACGCTCTGGCAGAACTTCCATTGCAGGCTTTTCATTCTGCATGGTCTTGCCTCTAGCGGGCGTCAGATCCACCTGCTGTCTCTTCCGTCTTCTCCTTTCCTACCGTCAGACCATTATTGAAGGTAGGTGGAGTTGATGCTTTTAGGAAGATACTTCGCTGCCATCTGATAGCTCTTTTTCCATCAAGGCAAGCTGCCGTTTCTCTTCATTGTCCTCCCTGCTGTCTTTGGCAGAGAGTTCTTTTTTAAGGTTATCTATCTCCGAGCGCAAGGCTTCACGCTCCTGCTCGTGTGGATCGGGAGCGTAAAAGGAGTTCAAGAGGCGATTATTCTCCTCATAGCGATGCATGGAGTTTTCTATCTTTGCCGTAGAAGCAGCTGTCTTCTGCACGCTGCTCCTCTGATGGAGCAGTGTTCTGTGCAAAATAGTCCGATAGTCTGCCCATCTCTCACGGGTCTGTTCCTCCTCGTGTGCCTTGTCGCCCTAATTCGTAGGCTTTGAGCTTGTTTTCGGTGAGTTTTTCTGTCGTTGCCTGCGGATGCTGTCATTGAGTCCTTGCTCCGCAGCGGTCTTATCCTTGCCCGAAGGGGCGAAGATAAACCACATTGAGAGAGCAAACAGCAGTCCCAGTCCTCCGAAGACCAAGCCTTTCTTCATTTGTTCTTTCTGTTTATTATCCATTTTCCTTGATTGTTTGATGATGTTGTAGGTAAAAATTGCCGTGTAACTCTTTAGAAGTACTGTCCGTCCGTATCGGACTGTCCGTCAGTTTTTCCCTGTGGGGATGGGTAGTTTTTCCTTCTTTGGAGGAAGGAAAAACTGTGCTATCATCCAAAGCGAGCAGAGCAGATAGATGAAACTCAGTCCATAGACAATTTCCTTTCTCTGCCTTTATCGTGAGCCTTTCACAACGATGGCGGAGCCACAGGTGAAAGCGCAGATAGTGACGTGAGAGTAAAAGTTTCTTTTTCCTTGCCATAGCCTTACCGTTTATAAGTCTGTATGTCCCTGTTTTCCTTCACAAGGAAGTTCTCCATAAGAAAAACCTTGTGGGTTGTTGTCCGAACGGACTGAGTTCTGTAGCGTGCAGGTTGTAATGAGACTACGCTCTGTGACGTTACTCTGACGGACGATAAACTCTCTTGCATAGGTCGTTACCGCATAAGGGTAAGTATTAAAGTTGCAGTGGATAGAATCCACCTCTATGCGCTGATTGACATTACCCGATATGGCACGATTATAATAGCCCCTTCTCTGCCAAGTCTTTTGTAATAGTTGAAAGCCGACTTGTCACATAGCACGAAGGCATCGCTCCATATTCTTCTCAATGGCATCCTTGTCGGGTGCAATGGTGAAGAATAGCTCATGGAAACGACGTACATGCTCCCTTGCCTCTACAGGGCGGTTTCGGCTTGCATCCCGACTGAGAGCCAGCATGAGCGACTTTCCCTGGTCAAGCACATAGATTTTCTCCCGCTGCTCCTTAGCGAGAGCTGTATGAGGCATAGACAGCATAACCGCTTACCGCCACGCATACGATGGCAAAGACTAAAGGCATAGAGCCGTATCTGTTTGAACGAGCTCTCGATATTACCAAGTGATTTGAATTCCATTTTTCTTCTTTTTGATTGATTATTTTTCCTTTGAGCAGTGCACCCTGATACGCCCACCGACATTCTTTCCCACAGCAGCACCTGCGCCAGCCATAGCAGCCTTGCCACCGGTATATGCGCCTTGCGCACCATGCTGTGCTGTCTGGTTAACATTACGACCGTAGGAGCCGATACCACCTCCAGCTTCGATAATCCAGCCTGCAACGGTGGGAACGCAGAAGTAACCCACGATACCGATAAGGAAGAAGACGATGTAGTACCACGTTCCCGAATCAGGTAGGTAGTTAGGGTCACTGAGCGCTGATGTCCTTCTGTACCATCAAGACCTGTATTTTTCGTTAGCAGTGCCGTAAGAATAGAGCTGACAGGGCAGCCACAGGTAAACAGAGATATAGCGTGAGAACCATGCCGTAAGTGAGCCAGCAAGACCATCCCATACGGCAATGCCGAAGACTATCGGACCGAGAATGGCAAGAACGATGAGTATGAAGGTGCGTAGCGTGTCGATGATAAGTCCTGCAGCATGGAATAGGAGTTCTAAAAGGTCGTGTACCATCTTCACGATCCATTGCTTGGTCTGATAGGCAGCACGCTCGGCATACATACCTGCTATCGTCACGGCATCTTCAGGTCCGATGATGCCCATTTCCTCTATCTTCTCATCGAGACTTCTCGTTGGAAACAAGGTAGGCTGTTTCAGGATTCCTAAGGTAGGCTTCCTCTTGCAACTTGTCCCGCTTGGCAGTAAGTTCTGCAAGGTTCCCCTCCTGCTGGTGTACCATCATCTCCGTTCCCTGCACTACGGGCGAGAGTACGGCATTCATCGTACCGAGTACGACTGTCGGGAAGAACATGATGCAGTGCCCTCAGCACGAAGGGGCGTAAAGGAAGACATCTATCGCCCTCGGGCACGGGAATGCCTCATACCCGAAGAGCAATATAAAAGAGTGCGCCCAAGCCCGCAATGCCTTTGGCAATGCCCGTCATCTGGGCACAGAGCGGCATCATCTCATCATAGGTTGAGCGTAGCAGCTCATGTAAACTGGCAAAATCCATAAGCAAGCGTGTTTAGATGTATGAATGACCAATTACCAATATCTGCTTGCCGTATTACCATAGAGCGCTTTTGACAGAAGCAAGGTTGTTCTTTTTCCCTTGCACGCACGTAGCTCACGGAAATGTTCTTCCTTGTAGTACGACACGAGCGAGCGGTATTCTCTCAGCGTGGTGTAGATGCGGTCAATTGCGCTGCATTCGTTCGTGGTCGTTCATCGAGAAGACATTACTCTTGACAATGGACTTTAGTTCCTTGAGACTCTCACCACTCTGCTCCAGAAGTTTGGCATAGCCCGAGTGCCCATCGCCGCGAGTTCGAAGGGCGGAAAGTTCTTGTCTGAGCATTTTCTTATACGAGGTGACGTAAATCTCGAGATGTCGCCCACCATAAGGATGCACTCTTTGACCTTATAGGCATCACCAATCAAGTTGTTCACCTTCTTGAGTGCATCGTAATACTTCTTGGTGTCGTTGTAAAGCTTCTCCACCTCCTTAAAACCGTCAAGGGTATTCTTCACCGTCTTCGAGGCGGTGGCTATCTCCTTAACCGAATTGACGATGTTGCCGGCAAAATTGCCAGGGTCGGTTACTACCCACTGTGCGTGGGCTTTGGGAACAGAAAGGCTCAATCCTAAGAGAGCCATGAAAATGTACTTTTTCATTGTTACTATAGTTTTGATGGTTTGTACTTATTTCTTTTTATTGTTTCTTTTCTCATTGGCAAGCTGACGGATAGCCGTTTCGATATCCCCACCAAGCTGTGCTGCTCTGTTCATCACCTCCACCTTCTCGGTTTCCTCCGTGGTGTAGGTCAGGTATTCCTCCATACTCACTTCCGTAGCATAGACAGCACTCTGCATACCGCCCAAGCCTATCCACACTTCCTTGTAGAGTCGGTTCGGGTCGTTGTTCTGATTGATGGATAGTATCTGGCTCTTTTTCCTTTTCAGACAAAGCCGAGCATCGCCTGTATGCCATCGAACTTGGTCATGTACTTGCGCTGGTCAAGCAGTATCTTGCAGTCGGAGTTATTAATAATACTCTCCTTGACTATGGGCGACTGGATGATGTCGTCCACCTCCTGCGTTACGACAATGGCTTCCCGAAATATTTTCTCACCGTCTTATAAAGATACTTGATGTAGTCCGCCATATTTGCTGATGCAATCGCCTTCCACGCTTCCTCAATGAGTATCATCTTGCGGATACCCTTTAATCGGCGCATCTTGTTGATGAAGGCTTCCATAATGATGATGGTCACCACAGGAAAGAGGTCCTTGTTGTCCTTCACTTGGTCAATTTCAAAAAGACGATGAAACGTTTACTTAGCAGGTCGATGTTCTTGTCCGAGTTCAGCAGGAAATCATATCGACCGCCACGATAGTATTGCTTCAATGTCGTAAGGAGATTATTGATATTGAAGTCCGAGAGCGTTACCTTGATGTCACGCTTTTTCCATATCCTTTGCGGTACACGTCCCGCAGATACTCATAGAAGGTATTAAAACAGGGGTGTAACGCTGTGGTCTGCACATATCAGCTCGATATAGAGTTTACAGCTGAACCAAGTTCACCTGCCTCGGTCTTTGGTGATATGCTCATCAGCACTCTTCCAAAGTGTAAGCAGTAGCGTACAGATACTCTCCCTTTTCTCTACATCGAAGAAGTAATCATCCGTATAGAAAGGGTTGAAAGATATAGGACTTTTCATTGGTATAGGTGAAATACACACCATCCTCACCTTTGGTCTTGCGGTGGATAAGTTCACACAAGCCTTGGTATGAGTTACCCGTATCGACCAAGAGGACGTGCGCCCCTGCTCGTAATACTGACGTACCATGTGGTTGGTGAAGAAAGACTTGCCGCTACCTGAAGGACCCAAGATAAATTTGTTACGGTTGGTGATGACTCCCTTTTTCATCGGCAAATCCGATATATCTAAGTGGACGGGCTTTTCCTGAAAGACGGTCTGCCATCTTGATACCGAAAGGAGAGAGTGAATCCTTGTAGTTCGTCTCTGCTGTAAAGAAACAGAGGGCAGGCTCAATGAAAGTATAGAATGACTCTTCTGCAGGAAAGTCTGCCGCATTGCCGGGTATGCCCACCCAGTAGAGCGTTGCCGCATCAATGGTATTGTGGCGAGGGTGGCATTCCATAAGAGCAAGTGCAGAGCCCACGTCATTCTTAATCTGGCGAAGTTCTTCCTTGTCGCTACTCCATGCCAGTACGTTAAAATGGGCACGGATAGATGTCAGCCCCTGTGAGTGAGCAATATTGAGATACTCCTGTATCCACTCCTCGTTGATTTGGTTACTACGGCTGTAGCGTGCCAGCGAGTGCATGTTTCTTGCCTGCTTCTCAAAAGCGTTCCAAGTTGGCGTCGCTATCCTCGATAAAGAGATACTGGTTATAGATATGGTTGCACGGCAGCATCAAGCCCACGGGAGAGGCAAAGGAAAGACGGCAGTCACTTCTGTCGGTGGACAGTCGTTCATATCTGCTGTCCGTGCTGACCGTTGTCGGTGGATCGTCCGTATCGGAGAGTGTATGCAGACAAAGCATATTGTCGCCCACACGCACAAGGTCTGCGCCCAAGCGGATGTCCTCCAACGAGGCGTGTCCTTTTTCCGAGAGGGAGAAATAACGATCCAAGAGACCGCCTTTTTCCTTTGTACCTATCAATTCCTCTTCTGTCATACGGACAATCCTTATCTGCTCGGTATCGTTGATGATACGCTCGAACTGGTCTACTGCTTCCATGAACTTCATCACCTCATCTTTGTTGGTGATTTCCTGGGCAGCAGGTGTCCACGGCAGAGTGAAGAGAAATTACTCTGCTGTGCCATACGCTGCTTGTTCGTCTTGGTAAGGAAGAGATAGACTGAATGGTGGAGATACGGACGTTCGTTGAAGTGCCGTTCAGAGGAACGGGCAAGGAAGCTCAGTCCGCCATCGGAGAGCTTTCCTTGGTAGTCCTCCTTAATAAACCAGTCCTGCTTGTGTACGATACTGTAATCGGGCAGCACCTTGATTGCCTTATGCCAGGCAGAGTGCATTGCCTCGTATTCTGTAGAAGTGACGGTAAAGAGTTCTGGCAGTTCCACACGGAAAGCCACCGTGATGTCAGCATCCTTGCTCACCATGCTGCCCTGCTCTACGGAGAGCAGCGGGAACTTTGATTCAAGGGTCGTTATCTTGCTTTTGTTTCTCATTTCTTTGCTTTTCTTTGGTTGAAGGTTACGGATAAGGTGGCAGACCGTTCGGCGGTTCACAAGGTAGCGTGGGTGCATACACACTGCTCCTTTCTTCATCAGTCCGTACTGCCCGTACTTTCTGTTCATGGTGAACGTTTGCCACACCACTATGGTGGCACCCACTACACCTATGACAAGACAGGCTATCTGACTGATGCCGCAGAGATAGAGAATGACCACGAGAATGAAGACTGCCAGCAGCCCTCCTGCAAAGAGGAAGAGGTACTGTGCCTTTAAGCCCTTGAACTCTACCGTCCGACCCTACACCTTTTGTTGATTTCAAATGCTGCCATCGCCTTACAGGAAGAAACTTCTCAAGATAGTAGCAGCCACGATGAGAAAGATACACGCACCGAACCAAGAGGCTGCGGTCTTGCTCGTATCGGGGTCACCACTTGAGAACTTGTTATACACTTTTATTCCTCCTATCAACCCCACTACTGCCCCCACGGCATAAATGAGCTTCTGTGCCTGGGATCGAAGTAGGAGGTTACCATTTTTGTAGCTTCATTGATACCGGCAATGCCGTTGCCTCTGTGCGTATGCTCCTATGGCGGTAGCCGTCAGGAGTAGCATTGTGATTTTCTTTTTGTTGTTCATTGTTCTTTTTATTTTAAGTTGTTAAATGAATTGTTTTCTTTTGGGGAGATAGGTAAGGGGTGACCTCGGTTTTTATTGTATGACTGATATTGGTTGATTGTTTTTACTTTTGAGCCACCCTCGAACACTGTACAATATGAACAAAAACAATAGTTTTACAGATAGTATGAAAAGTGGACGCTCGTCATCTTCCGTAACATCGCTGTCGCTGCTCTCTACATTTGAGTTCGTTTCAAAGTTTGAAGAAGAGTTTATATTACTTTCTCTAATTCCGCTTCTTCCGCCTTACGAATGGCAGCAAGTAGCTTTTTGATGGTCTTTCTCCCGCTTAAGCGTTGCCTCCTTAATGTAATCTATGAGCTGTGTGCCCCGTATCGCCTGCAGTGTTTCGTGAACGTCAGCTCGCTTTCCACATCAAGTGTATCGTCATTTCTGTGCCAGCTGTTTACACGGGACAAGTCCCTTGTAAGAATGGCGGATGGTGAGACTTCGGGTAAAGAATCGTCTGCAATCTGCAGTTCCTCACGGATGATAGTGTCTTCGTCCGATTTCGTCCATCGTATAGTCAACCTGCATTTTCATTGTCCCCATCTGTACCTTCCACTTCTTTTTATTTCTTCGGATACAGATGAGTTTTTCTCTGCAAAAGTATCAGGTTTTTCATCAGGATTTTCAGAGGAGGAAACAGCGGGAACTTCGGAGATAGACGGGGAAACGAAAGGTTTACTCCTGCCCACCAAAAACGTGACGTGCATTGTCAATCTGCTCTTGGGAAACGGATGTATTGAGACTTGTGCTGTGCCTGTTTTCTTTCTGTTTCGGTGTATTCTTCCCTGATTGGGCTGCCAAATCTTGAAATAACCTCCAAAAGTATGCGATGCCGAGAGCTATCCACGCTATACCCAGCAAAAGCAATGCGCCTAACAATAAATTGATTATCATAAGTCTATGGTTTTATCGCGCCTGCGCTGTGAGGCGGTATGGTTCAACAAATCCTGATATGTTTTCAAATGATCGAGAAGGATATTCTCAATATACCCCGTGATGGAAGCCTCCGATCTGATGTCGTTCAGCACATCACGCAGTATCTGGAGTATCTCAGTATGGATACTGGAAGCCCTCGACTTGTTGATGCCCGTTGCGGACACCCGTCAGAAATCGCTGTTCGTATTCAGGAAAGTCCATTGCTGGGGAAGAATCCTTCGTTCTGGTATTTCTCTTTCTTTTCGAGAGCTGCGCTGTTTTGGCATTGTTGCCATTAAACGAAGTTTCTTCCGGTATTTCCTCCTGTTCGTCAATTTTAGAAAGAGAGGCACTTACATCTTCTTCCACAGAGTCAGAATCATCATCCAAATCTATGGGGTCGTCAAAGTCTGGTGTGTTCTCCTCGTGCGCTTCTTGACACCAATATCTGCCATCTCCTCCAATTTCGCTTTGAAAGCAGCTTTTCACGTTGCTCTTTCAGTGATTTTATACGCCGTTCTCAGTTTTTCAGGTTGAGTTTCTCCATGACCTCCATTACCCACTCATCCACTCCAGTCTGAGGACGGAGAGCAGGTGCAGGGGGCAGGTAGGAGCAGCGGAATACACCTTTGACACCCCTTTGTGCCAATTCCCTGCTGAATCGGACGGAGTTATAGATACGGGTATCGAAAATCGGCAGTCCCTGTTCCTCAGCATTCTGACTGAACAGGTCGATGACCATGGTACTGGCACTGCGGTTGATTTTGTTCCAAAGCAGGAAGAAGTCCTGAATGCGTGAGCCTTCAAACCCGACACCCAAGTCCCTGATTGTCTTGGCGTATGCAAAACTCGGTGCCCAGCGACTGTGGGTCGGGCTCATAGGTGAGATGATGTAGTCCATCACAAATGGACAAATCCATCATGGCACTGGTAAGGGCATGACCAGGAAAGTCAAAGATAATCAGTTGCGGTGCCGTCTTCATTTTTACGAAAGTATTTCATGACTATCGGAAACGGCTCTTTCTGGTTTGCTCTGATGATATGATACGATTTCTTTTGCCGTAGCGGGACAGCGCCGTGAGTTCCTTGCCCAGTTCGGGTGAGGACTCGATGAGGTCTCTGTCGCGTTCGCGGAGTTTGTAGAAAGATTCCTGCGTACCGTCACAGTCCACGACGGCAAGAGAGATATTCTTTTCGTAATATAGTATGGAAGCCAGCACTTCGGCAAGGCTGCTTTGCCAACTCCGCCTTTCTGTGAGGCAGTTCCTCAGATAGATGGGATTGTCTTTCCATATTCATAGTCGGTTGTTACTTATGTTATAAGTTAATGTATATCTTGACAGACAAGTCATGTCATCTTTGTTGTTGAAACCATATTTTTAACTCGACCTAAAAGTCTGGTTTTGACCCAGCTTAATTTTGACTCAGCCCAAAGACATAAAATTATCCGTCGTTCAAACCATTATTGATTGAATCTTTTTGAGATTGAAACCATCTTTTTGACTCTTCACCCATACGGATTTTAAGCTGTCTTTCAACTGAATCTGCTGCAAAATAACAAGGTTTTATCCTAAGTTTCAACTACCTAGAAGTACAGGGAAATGCAAGGAAAAGAGTGAATATCTCTGATAATGAGATATTTGAAAAATATGCTGTAACTTTTGCAGGCGAGAATAATACATGGAGCTCTATTCTTCGAAACATACACCCTAAAAGGTGGATGCTTCATTGCATCAACTCTATATTGGCAGGTGTGTCTTTGTCCGACAAACTGCTTTCTGCCGACAAAGACCCTTGCCCCAAAGGGGAGATAAATTACTCGAGTCGTACTTATAATGAGGAAAGACAATGAATGACAGGATTGAACGATGGGTCACAGATGGGACACCTGTCTTCCCAAGCCCAAAGACCAGCAACGAACGATTGATTTGTTTCAGCGTTCAGGGGCAGAAACGAAGTCGGATTTCGTACGCGCTTTCGCATTCTTGGAGAGCATTTCAAGGTAATAACGGTGGATAAATCCGCTGTGGACATTACCGAAAACCCTCGGAATTGACGGCACAACCATAAGATTGGCGTGCTGTATAACCAAACCGTGCAAAAGTATCAAACAGTTATCACAGCGTGAAGACTGCACAGATTATGCTTGAGAAGTTGGAGAAACTGTCTCGCTCAAATCATCACTTTGCAGGAGCAGGAAAATCAATCCGCCATTGACTACCGAAAAAGATGATTGCCAAGATTTCAGCAACAGAGAACCTTGAGGGACCCTGCACAACTTCAAAAAGGTAGAGAAAGAGGAAGCAGATTCTTTCTTACCCAAGGCTTGTATCAAAACAAAGAGGGAACTGCATCGATGGCTGAAGTATTTGCCGATATGCAAGCAGTTATTCCTAGAAATGCCGAACAAAAAGATGGTGTTCCATTGTTCGCTCAATCCACACCCGGACGAGAAACTCTCCGATGAAACACTCACACAGATAGCCAAGGAGCATATGGAGACACTCGGTTATGGCAAGCAGCCTTATATCGTGTTCAAGCACAACGACATCGTTCGTGAGCATATCCATATCGTTTCACTTCGGGTGGACAGTCGTGACAGAAAATCTAACGACAGGTTTCGAGAAACGGAGGAGCAAGCAGATTACCGATGCCTTGGAAAAGAGGCTTTGATCTCATTCCAAGTTCAAAGATTACCGAGAAGGCTGTAGCAGAAAACGCCCGCTGTAAATATTGGTAAAGGGAATATCAAGGAGCAGGTGTAAGCGTTGTTCGCATGGTGCTGAAACATTATCGTTTCTGCTCCTTGGGCGAGCTCAATGCCGTCACTGAGTAAATATAATCTTGCCGTAGAAGAAGTACACGGAGTTCCGAGGAAAGAAATATGATGGACTTGTCTATGTCCCAACAGATGACAAGGGAGGCAAAGTAAGCACACCCATCAACGCATCGGACATTGACGTGGTGGGCCATACAGCCGTGCAGAACAGGATGCAGAAGTCCAAACAAGCTATCAAGCCATTGATATCAATCATAAGGACAGGGATAGTTACAACAATGCATACCTCTCCAAAGACAGAGGAAGAATTTCAGCAAAGACTGGAGGAACAAGGCTTGCGTGTGTTTCATCCGAAAGAACGAAAGCAGGCGATATATATGGCATCACGTTCATTGACGACAAGGAGGGCATTGCGCTTAATGGCTCCCTGATTGGGTAAGGGATATGCCGCCAACGTATTCAATGGCTATTTCTCCATTCCACACATAATCCGTTCTTAGATGAAACGCTGTATGGCAGTCTCGTCTGCCTGTTTGGAACAATCGGCAACCGTTCAACCCTCGCAGCAAAAATACGGAGGAAAGCGATAACCTTATTGATGAACTCTTTTGAGGATGTCGGCGAGATGGTTTGTTCCTACCTACGGGCAACGATGACTGGAAGGAAACAGTACGGCAACGCAAACTGCGCAAACAAAGTAAGGTAAAACTTAGACGAAGAAAAACATTAAATAAACGAGTATTTTTCTATCTCCTCCCTTCGGAGGGGTTGGGGAGGCTACAAAAACAGCATTATGGCACAAGAAGATGATTTATGGCATTAGGCAAAGTCATGGACTTTATGCGGGGATATCGGTCGAGGATTCCTCCTCGTTAACGCTGTTATTGGATCGCCATGAGGCATTTTCATGTCTGGGGGTTTTACGCATATCATTGATAAAAATTCTAATGAACTTCCAGCGCACCACGGGCTTGTTTTCATCCATCCTCTGACAAAACTCTTTTTGTGTGGTTTTCCTTGCCTTGTCCCGCCTTTGGGACAAAAGGCGTGAAAGAGGAGAAAATCACGTGGCCGAAGATTTTGGACGGTACTTTTCTCAGGCTCTGTCTTTTTCTTTCTTAATTCAGTGGCTGCTGGCACCGCCCATCGGCACGTTAGCAGCTACTCTACTATATCTTCACACTGTCCGTGGTTATATCTGCCTGCTGATGGCAGGTGTATGGATGAGCCGACCACTCAAAAACAACCTTATGGACGATGTTTTCAACACGAGAATGAGAGTTTCATGCAGGAAACGCGCTTGATGGAAAAATGAATACCCGTCAATCTTCCTACACGCTTCCTACTATAAGAAGCAAATGGAAAATAATGGTTGGATTAACGTAGTCAATCCGTTCCGTGCCTCAATGGTACTCGGCACACCGGGTTCGGGTAAGTCATACGCTATTGTGAACAACTACATCAAGCAACAGATAGAGAAAGGCTTTTTGCCATGTACATCTACGACTATAAATTTCCTGACCTTCAGAGATAGTCTTTACAATCACCTCGCTCATCACTTGATGCCTACAAGGTAAAGCCACAGTCCCATGTAATCAACTTCGATCGATCCGAGAAAGTCACATCGCTGCAATCCCATCAATCCAGCTTTATGACGGATATATCAGATGCTTACGAGAGTGCCTACACGATTATGCTCAAGCCTGAACCGCTCGTGGATACAGGAGAGGGGGATTTCTTCGTGGAGTCACCCATCATCTTGTTGGCAGCCATTATATGGTTTCTGAAAATCTATGAGAACGGAAAGTATTGCACTTTCCCTCATGCCATTGAATTTCTCAACCGTCCCTACGCACAGATATTCCCTGATACTCACTTCCTACGATGAACTTGCACAACTACCTTTCCCCTTTTATGGACGCCTGGGAGGTGGAGTGCAGGACCAGTTGGAGGGACAGATAGCTGAGTGCCAAGATACCACTTTCACGAATGATTTCACCTGCTCTTTATTGGGTGATGACGGGTGACGATTTCTCTCGACATCAATAATCCGAATGAGCCGAAAGTCCTTGTTGTGGGTAACAACCCTGACCGTCAGGAATATCTACTCGGCAGCCCTCGGTTTGTATAACAGTCGTATTGTGAGTTTTATCAACAAGAAGAAACGAACTCAAACTCCTCAGTGATTATCGACGAGTTGCCGACAATCTACTTCCGTGGTTTGGACAATCTGATTGCCACTGCCCGCAGCAACAAGGTAGCGGTGTGTTTGGGTTTTCAGGATTTCTCGCAACTTACTCGCGATTATGGGGACAAAGAAAGTAAAGTGATACAAAATACCGTAGGCAACGTGTTCAGTGGTCAAGTCGTGGGAGAAACCGCCAAGACCCTTTCTGAGCGATTTGGAAAAGGTTCTCCAGCAACGGCAGTCTATGACCATCAACCGCAATGACAAATCCACTTCTATCTCCACACAGATGGACAGCCTTATCCCTGCATCGAAAATCAGTAATCTCACACAGGGTATGTTTGTGGGTGCGGTGTCCGACAACTTTGACGAGCGTATCGAACAAAAGATCTTCCACGCTGAGATTGTGGTGGATAGTGCCAAAGTTTCTGCTGAAATGAAAGCATACCAGCCCATCCCTGTAATCAATATATTCCGAGACGAAAATAGCTCCGATAACCCTCAAAGAGGCTATCGAGTCCCAATTATAAGAGAATCAAACAGATATACTTTTTCCTCGTTGATTTTGAGATTGAACGAATCAAAAATGAGCCTCGGTTAAAATATTTATTAAAAGAATTATAGTTCTGATAAATACAGAGCATTTTTGTATATGCCATCATTTACTATCCTATCATATGCTGTAGAACAGTTTTTATCATCTGCGCAATTAAGAATGGCGCAGATTTCGAAAAAGGCTCCAGCAGAGATAAATGTCTCTATACCTATTCCCGAAATCAAGCTTTTTCCGAAACGAAGTCGGCTCCGATAACCTCAAAGAGACTGTCGAAGCCCAACCATCGTAAGCTAAAAAAAGAGAAAGACTCTCTTGCTCTGTCATAAAACAGAAAGAAATATTGTCCTCCATCGCTATGTTATCTAATAAAAGACAATTCCTCTAACATATATTAAATACTATTTTTGATATTTCGTTATGTGAATTACTGACCATAATTAGGGGTGTGCTACATATTTCCTCTTACAAATATGGTAACACATAGAGGACAACTAACAAATGTTTTGCAGATAAAGACAAATTTTAATTACCAGTCTACCAACTCTATACGACCATTTGCAGGAGGAACTCCATAAAGTCCTCTTTTGGGCATTTATTTGGTTCTGTAGCTGCAAACGCTCTTCTTCTGTTAGGGCGTCTGCCTGATCGATCATACTACATCATCTAATTCAACATAGTTGTCTTTTCTTGCTATGTAAGGTAGATAATGAGAATTCAGGAAAGCCTTATCCTGTGTAGAAAGTGTATAATTTATAGCAACACCAAGTCCCGTTTTTGTAGTTATAGTATTTGATCCATTCTTTGAGAAATCTTTTGACGATGCAAGGGTAATGGAGAACATATCAAACATTCCCATAGTAGTGTAGTTGCTCTTTATCTTATCAAAAAGCCGACTTGCAATTGTCCTTGACATTGTTAAAATCAATTTTCACGTAATTATCACGATCTGGTCGCTGTTGTTCATTGAACATTCCTGCAGCATTACAGAATGCATGCAAGAAGAATCGCTTTATCTCATTTGCGTCTGCATTCTCAAGAGTTGTTGGGACATTTATATATTGTTCACCACCTACTAAGCCGTAGTTACCGCTTCCTTCTCTACCAGAATCCATTCTGACAGCAATGTTTGGAAATTTTTATGTGATATGGCTCATAGTATTCCGGATCCTCTATAGAGTTATAGAAACGTACATTTGTCTGTTCTTCCATTTCGCTATAGTAAGAATAGCCCCATCTTTTATCTTCCCAGGATCTTAAGGAACTTTCACTCTAAGCATTGTCCAATATTGTGCAGGATAAAAATCCATATATGCCAATTGCTCTTGTAGAAACTCGAAATACGTGGATCGTCAAACAATCCCCAACGTGTTGGAATTGTAGATGCAATGGTTGTTGTCCATGCATCCTTTTTGTTGGACGTTACCAAAAAGGATTTCCTGTTGATAGTAGCAACTTTTGCTGTTCTGTACTCAATGTTGCAACGTACGCAACATGTTTCTCACTGTGAGTTGTTTCTGTTTGTATAGCATCATCATTAGAGCATGATGCCACAGATAAAGCCAATACTGTTGTCAATAAAGAGTTCATGACAACTTGAACATACCGATTTGTAAACATTTGTAAAAATTATTTATTGTTATTCATTTGTTCAACATTTCGAAGAGCGTTGTAGTAAAGCTCTGATTTTATACCTAAAAATTTCTGCATCCTGTTCTGTAAGGTCGAGATAATATCTGCCATTATTATTGCGGATAAGATTAGTCAGGATAGTACTCTTGTCTATTTGGATATTGTATAAATCCATACTGTCCAAAGGCTGTCTATTATGTTTCTACACCATTCCCGCCATTAGTTATATCTGAGTAAATATCGTCATGGCAAGCTGTTAAGAAAAACATTAGAGCAAATAACGGAATAAATCTAAAACCACTTTTTCATTGTAATTGTACTTTGTTATAGGATAAAACATCAGAAAAATGTCCTCTAACTTATATGAAATAGGGAAATTCATCATTGGAATAGAGATAAATCTCACCGTCTAGCTTTTTAGTTCTATTATTAAATTTCTTAAAAATAATAGTGCCATCTATAGATGTTGCTGATGGCAACTTATTATAATCTATAATAATAGCGATACCCCTACTATCATTGTTGTTTTCAGAAACTGGTATATATTTCAAGAAATCTTCAAAGATAGTTCTGTCTTTATCGTACATTAAATTCTTTGATAATTGGTAAGATTTATCCAAATTTGGAAAGACTTCACCTTGAGGGATACGAAAAGCTCCAAAACAACCATAATGGTGTTTCACTTTGAATACTTCTAAACATAAATTGAAAAATAAAAATACTATCGTTATAAACACCTAATCTATCACCATTGAACAATGTTGGCTTTATTGGAAGATCAGGGTGGAAAGCATCATATATAGACACATAATCTTTATATGCGACACCATTAACGCTAGCATATCCATACACAGTGATGGTTCCATCTTTATCTTTTGAACAACCTATCAAACTACACGTAATAAGCAATGTTGTAGAAAAATTAAAATGTGCTTGAACTATATTATTTTTATTTTTTTATAGTTACAGGAATAATTTGTATAAACTTGTCCTCCGGGTTTAGCAATGCTATCGTATAAAGGCATGTATGATCAACCTGCATGTTGTGTGTAATATAGTCCAATTCTTCTTGTGGAAGAACATCTTTAATAGACATTTCCCCTCTTGACACAGGTATTATGTAGGTACTATTAAACGGGCTATATACTTTAGCTTTCGTAGAAGTCCAGATGTCACCTTCATATTCTTTAGACAAAGAAATATCTCTAGTAAGGTATATCTTGCCGTATTTGTATGAATACGTAGTCCCATCTTCTTTGTATATGCTGCGTCAAGTAACAGCCTATTATTTGATGCGTAAAAATATCCGTCGCTAGTACACTTTACAGATTGAGGTAGAGATTCTTTTCCATTACTGTCTATAATTTTAAGAAATACAACAGCATCTTTGTCTTCTATAGGTATGAATACTGATGGCTATTGGTATCAATCCATCGTATATCTTTGTTTGGAAATTTTACTCCCCATCTAAATATTAACGATGAATTTATATTATCAATATTGGCTTGTAGGTTTCATCTATGCATTTTGCTTCAATTTCAAAACCATCTGGTTTTATGTTTGAAGAAAGCAAATAAGTTGGGACTCCTATATATACCAATTTGCTAAACTTCATCCCATTAGTTTCACCAATTATATACACAACCATTTTTAGATACGGTAAGTATCCATTTTGATTAATGGTTCCAATTGATGCATCCGACGTACTCCATACAACAGTTCCTTTTCTGCTCCAGATAAAGTGTACTTTTGCTCCAGAATACCCAAAAATAGGCCCTGTAACAGTTTGATTTATGTGGGATAATATCCAATTTTGTGCACTCTGAGAGAAAGACATATGTTGTTTATAGGTGTCATTTGTTTCAAGATAGAAATTGTTACCAAATGCAGTTCGGGTATTATCTATATTAAATGTAAAAAGAGCTAGGAGATAATGAAATACCGTTGTATGCTAATGCACTTGATGTGGGGATAAATGGAATATTTATATTTATCCCCCATGAATACCAATAATCAGCAAGAAAAGGAATTGTTTCTCCATCACCTATATCCATCTTTTTATAATCGAATTTTGAGGATGGATATATATCATACAGCAAAGGACTACTATTAAAAGCCTTCATATTTAAATATACTTTTCTTAATAGGGATGGTCCATAAAAAATCCTTTTCTAAAGCAAGTTTGAAATAATTTACTCTCTGTCCTTGTGATTTCGGTAGGCATTCAAATTGAAAGTCAGCCGAGGTCCTTCCTGGTAGAGATAGCTAACAATCCAGCAATTACATCTTGCAACCCAATTCCGATAACTAGGCCTGTCAATGGTGAAATCCAATCAGATGTTAATTTTGTTCCAGCGTTGGCTTTAAGGTTAATATAATAACTAGGAACTTTAGATGTTGAATAATCGCTATTAGCAATACCAAGCATTTGGAAGTTTTTCCCTTTATCTCCATTAGGAAAGCTGTTGCCTGAGTTCCTCCTGCCATTGTACATGTAGAGAGTTGTTTAAATGTCCAGCAGCATCAATACTATTACAAAGCATCTGTTGAGCTGCTGTCGAATATGCCAATTTTTTTCACCTATTTCTAAATAACTCTTTGCAGTTGGTATCTTTTTAATAAGCTTATCTATCAAATTCTTTTCTTGTAGAAATTTTCTTATTCCATAAAAAGCCATGCAATAGCCCAATAGGAACATTAGCTCCTAAATGTGGAGCATCATAGCTGACATAAGTCCCCACATGGTGTGGCTTGTTTTTTTGTTCTCCATTGTTTTTAAAAGCATATCTAGCTACAAGTCCACCCATACTGTGGCCCTATTAGAAGGCTTGGTTCACTGTTTTGAGCAGACATATTGTTTATAGTTTCTATTATCTTTACTAATGTATAAGCGTTCGCTTGAATATATTCTTCAGGTGTACACCAATGAACATAAACGAAATCATATCCATTATCTGTAATAAATTTAGACCAATCTCTATAGTAAGAAAGTAAAGACCCCTGGCCGCATTTAGCGTTATTGCTTGTTTGGGGATTAAACCCTTCAACAAATATAAATGGTTTTGATATTTTCCCGTTCCCAAGCCTTGAAGGGATAATCATTACCTTTGCTGTTGTAGATATACCACGATAATCATCTCCGTTTATAACTATTGTATCTGAAAGGGGATTGGAGAAAGCGGTATTCAGGAGCTCTTGTTAATCCATCAGGCTTACGTTCTAATTTTGTTATAAACATGTGAGATAATAATGATTGTCCATTATCCAATGTTGCCTTTATTATTATTTCATTTCTTCCTTGTTGTAAATTCGCTTTTAACCTTTTTATTCACTCCCATTTCCTGAAAGCCATTTCCCAGATTAACTTCAAGTTTACTTAAATGCATGTTAGTCAGAAGGTTACTTTGGGGTAAACTTATAATAATGGAAGATTCAGTTGTGTTTTCTACGAGTGAACTACAAGCGAACAGGTAACCTTGCTTATATGGATCTTTATTTGTAGTATATACTTGATCGTTTTTTTATAGGTTATTAATCCATCTTTTAATGCATTTTTCCTTAATTTGAGAATATTTGTACAATGCAAGACTTAATGATATAGAGTTATTCTCATCATAAGATGACAGAAAAAACATCTATGTCTTTACTTACTTCACCTATCAAATCTGCAGACTTAATTGTTGACAACAAATAGGCAAATCTTACATAATCAACAGCGTTATGTTCTGTTAAGGGAACTATTCCCGTAAATATATCAAGATCTTCATACTCTTCTGCATAATCTCTTAATAGTCCTGTTGGCACTTTTATTTTTTGTCAATGTGCGCAAACATTTTATCTAAGACTTTCCTTAAGCTCTCATCTTTACCTCTTTGTTGTGCCATTGTCGGCATACAAAGAAATAGAAATACGGAAAGAATTGCCGTAACTTTTTAAAGTATGTATGTTCATATCTAATTAAGGTAAGTTAGGGCCTACTCGTAAGCTTTTCGGCTTCCGCTCCTTTTTACAGTATGGTCTGATAGATAATTATACTAAAATGACATTTTCCTTTTCTTGTCGCAAATATACAAATAGATATTGTTTATAACAAGAAAAAAATAGTTATTTTATTTTCAAAAATTTGTATTTCCTTAGTATTTTCACTATATTTGCTATATTATTAACTATATATAACTCGTTGGTGGAATTAAATTAAAGGATAAATTAATATGCAAGAAAAAGTTGCATATAAAAAGATGTTTTTGTAACTTAGTAATAACCAATACACTAAGTTCAATAATCCGTATGCACAACTTATATGCGAATTTCGCAAAAATCCTTAATATATGCAATTCTTTTCAAAAAGACTTGGTAAACTCGGCCTTAATTCCGCCAACGGGTCAGGGTATGTTTGAAAGTGCAGTATCCGATAACTTCGATGAACGTATCGACCAAAAAGATTTTCCATGCCGATATTGTCGTGGATATTGCTAAGGTTTCCGCTGAAATGAAAGTTTATCAGTCTATACCCACAATCGCAGACTTCGAAAAACGAAGATGGCTCCAATAATCTCAAAGAAACTATTGAGCCAATTATCGTAAGGAGAAAAAGAAATATTGTCGCTTGTAGAATGCAGAGGTCAAGCGCATCAAGGCTGATCCCTACATTCGCACATCTAATTAAAAAGGTAGTTTTTACTATCTATTTTTTTATTGAGATATCTATTATAGACCCTTTATTCACTGTAAAAGGGTTTGTCTATAGTTAGTTCATTTCAAAAAGTAAATTAAATAAGGCGTTGTTAATAATAGTAATATTTCTTGTGTATATATTTTCCCCAGAAAAGGTGAAGTCGGTAGATATAGTCTTATCTATGAGTTGAATAACGTTATCATTAGTTCTTGCCGCAAGTACAGCAGCATAAAGCATTACAAATACCATATCCCATTTCTTCATTCCAGGTTCCGTTTGGTCTATCCTGTGTCGTAGTATAAGAATACCCTCCACCTTTTGATGCGGTTTTTCTCTATGATATCAGTAACTTCCGTATTTGATAGATTTGGATTTATAGATAGAATTAAAGCAGCTATAGCACTGGCATGTGGTGCAGCCATTGATGTACCACTTTTAGTTCCAGTTCGATTATTTGGTAAAGTTGACAGAATATCCTTCCCTGGTGCGACAACATCTAATTCTTTTTCCATACGAAGAAAAAATCTGAGCTACGTTTACTATTACTACTTGATGAACCAACAATCAGAGCCTTGGGGAAAATTCTACCAGGATAATCAATCGCCTTTCCTGTATGATTTCCAGATGCAAAAACAACAACCATTCCTTTTCCGTTTCTTCCATTTACAGGGCATTCTGAATGCCGTCCTCTAAAAATAGAACTATGCATTTGTTGATAGAAAAACCACCCTGATCTCCCCCAAGAATTATTTATAACATCTACTCCATGAGCTACTGCATATCCAAACCAGATGCCATTTGTGCTGTGGCATTTGTTCCAATTGTCAAAGGGTGACTTAATGATACCAAGGTCGCTTCCTGGTGCTAATCCTGCTATTTGTCTACCATTATGATTTGCCCTATAATTCCACTAACAGTGCGTTCCATGATCTCCGTAAACAGTTGTAGGGTAGTCTTTGTAACGAGGTCATATGAAAGGGAGCTATAATTATTTTCAAACTCCTGTGTTTACTATCAATGCCTTGGTCTAAAACTGCTACAACGGCACCTTTTCCTTTCGTCAAATTCCATGCTCACAAGCATTTACGGCATTTAATCCCCACTGATTATCAGCTTCAGGGTCGGAAACACAACTATTATTATTAAAAATTGAACATGAATCTAGGATCGACTGCTTTAAAAGTAACCTGTTTTCATAAAAATATTAGACATAGTCAAAACCATTAGAAGAGTGTGGTGATTTTTATAGTATACCAATTAGGGCATATAAGCAACTGGTCCCAAAATAATACTATTATTCTTTTTGCCACATTCTCTAACTTTGAATAATCATTTTATATCTTTTAGCTGAACATAGAAAAAAATTCACTAGTTGGAACATATTGTTCAGAATTACCAAAGACTGGAGCTATATAGATGTCTTTACCTTTTTGTCTTATTTTTGTAAATCTTTAATACTATTTATAGTAGAAGATGTCAAAGAAGATATATCTATAATTTTCCAATATGTCTTTTCATTTACCATATTAACAGAACTTGCAATATCAGAAACTGTCGATACTACAGAGTTGGATAGACTAGTATTAACTAAAAAGCATGCTATCATTACTTGAAATATAAAATCGATTATTTATCGACGATATACCTATCTTACTACCATTATACCAGTAGTAATAATCATGCTTACCGCCAGCTCTAGTCATTAACTTACTATTTGCCGTAGAGGCTACATACGCATCGTAATCGCTGCATGAAGATAAAGCAAACATACAACTTACTAAAACTATAGTGTTGAACAAAAAAATGTCTCATATTTTTTGTGTTAAATCATTAAAACTACTTTACTTTTGCCTTTAGTTTTTCCACTTCAGAAGATAGATTTTTGAACAGCATTTACCAGCATAGGGATTAACTCTGTGTCAGTTTATCAATTTCTTTCCTTCTGAATCAGTAATCAACCAATTCTGGCAATACTTTCTCTACTTCTTGAGCCAGCATACCATACTCATTTGCATTTCCTCCTTTGATGAAAGCGCGTGGTAGGCATAGAAGTATCTTCACGAAACTTGTAAGAGTACGTACGCAACAATTTTTAACTCTGCCAAGGCTATTAGTTAATGGACGAATATTGGTCTTGGCTCTAGCATCCGAATAGTTATATACATTCTTAACTTGAATACTATTAAAAGTACTCGTTTGTGTATTATAGAAAACAACCTCGTCTCCATGTCCCGCTATTCTTGGTGCAGCAGGAGTAATATCGAATTGCAGGAAATTGGACTGATTATCTTTAAGATAGATACTTCCCAATGAGTTGTTGGATAGAAACTGTACGGCGTTACATTACCCACAGTTAGTTTTCCTTGTGAGGTGTACTTAATTTGTGCTAAGCTACTAACTGAAACTGAAAGAAGGAACATTGTTAAAATGCCCTTGAAAAATAGAAAAATGTTTGTTCTCATAATTTTAAGATTTTATTATACGTTAGTAAATCCGAATGCTTGAGATATGGTTTTATCAAATCAAGTTTTTCCCATGTAAATAACTCTACATCAATAGTCTTCTGCTCATGAGAATAACTTGTAAAAGTTTTTCTTTACCACTTCATTCTTACGTCCCATATGCCCATATGTGGCTGTTTCAAGATACATTGGTTGACGTAACTTCAGTATACGTTCAATAGAACGTGGACGTAAATCAAACAACTTACCTATCAGTTTTGCAATCTCTCCATCTGTCATTTTAACATTACTTCTACCATATGTATTAATATAAATACTCACGGGATGAGCTACACCAATAGCATAAGTCAATTGTACCTAACATCCATCAGCCACGCCAGCTGCCACCATATTCTTTTGCGATATAACGTGCGGCATAAGCGGCTGAACGATCTACTTTGAGGAGTCCTTGCCCGAAAAAGGCTCCACCTCCATGGGCACCTTTACCGCCATATGTGTCAACTATGATTTTACGTCCCGTCAATCCTGTGTCTCCATGAGGTCCACCAATGACGAATTTTCCGTAGGATTAACAAAATATTTGATATCATCATTGAATAATTTTAATACTTTTCCACTCAACTGTGCTTTTTACACGGGATAAGAATATTGATAATATCCTCACGAATTTTAATCAACATTGCGTCATCATCGTTTATAAACTCATCATGTTGTAGTGCTTACAACGATTGAATCAATGCGTTGTGGAATATTGTCGTCGCTGTATTCAATCGTAACTTGACTTTTTAGAATCAGGGGCGAAGATAGGTCATGACTCTACCTTCATGCCGAATATCAGCCAATGTGCTCATTAAAAGATGTGATAAATAGAGCGAAACAGGTATGTAATTCTCCGTTTCATTGGTTGCGTAACCAAACATCAACCCCGATCACCCGCACCTTGTTCATCTTCTTTTTCACGACTTATACCGCGACTTATGTCACGACTTTGCTCGTGGATAGATGTTAGAATGCCACACGAATCACCATCAAACTGATATTCAGCTTTCGTATACCCAATTTTCTTAATAGTATTTCTGGTAATTGTTTGCAGGTCTATGTATTCACTAGAGTTTACTTCCCCATGATAATTACTTGTCCTGTGGTGCAAAAACTCTCAATGGCACAATGCGAATTCTCATCATATGCTAAGAACTCGATCAAGTAAAGCGTCTGAGATTTGGTCTGATATTTTGTCAGGATGTCCTTCGGATACAGACTCTGAAGAAAAAGAGATATGACATTTAATAATTATTTTAATGATAAAATATAGAATGAAGATGTTGTGAAGAAATTCTAATATATGGAATATTTGCTATGAAAGGAGGCAACCTTAAAGGATGTAAACCAAACTTTACTTCGTAGTGAGGATTTATAAAATACCGTTCTTTCCTTTTACAAAGTAAATCCAACTCTCTTTAGCAATTTTTTTCAAATAGTTCAATTGGGCATTTGGTTTTTAATATTCATAAGTTCTTTTATACACCCTTCATCTTCATCTAGGATTTGTAATAAATTACGATATATCTTGGATGGAAGTAAATGTATAAAAAGGTAAATGAGATAGCAACCTCTTTCTACAAAATTTGCTGATGTCCTCCAAAGGGCATTTGCCATGCAGGAAAAAGCCATAAATACGATACCATCATTTTTGAGAAAAAGTCTTTATTTTTTCTTAAAAATCCTTATCCTCTATATGCTCTATAACGTCATGACAAAGTATGATATCATAGTGGTAATTGAGTTCTGTAATAGTACAGATATCAGCTACTATAAACTGTCCTTCTGCATTATTTTTGTCAAAGAATGTTTTTGCATCATTTATCCTTGTTTCAGATAAATCAACACCTGTCACATGACACCCTTTCTTATAAAAAGGGAGAAGATTTCCTCCGTCACCACAGCCTACCTCCAAAACTTTCATTCCTTTTTGTTATCTTTTTATTTGATTCAAATACGGAATATAGTATTTTTCGTTAGTACTGCTAAGCTCGTTAAAAATATTGTTGCCGATTTTTTTCTGTCTTTTCTGCATGAACAATACCCCTCCCTTCTTTACTTTACTTTTTGCCTTTAGTTTTTCCACTTCAGAAGATAGATTTTGAACAGCATTTACCAGCATAGGGATTAACTCTGTGTAGTTTATCAATTTCTTTCCTTCTGAATCAGTAATAACCAATTCTGGCAATACTTTCTCTACTTCTTGGGCCAGCATACCATACTCATTTGCATTTCCTCCTTTAATGAAAGCGCGTGGTAGGCATAGAAGTATCTTCACGAAACTTGTAAGAGTACGTACGCAATAATTTTAACTTGCAGGCTATTAGTTAATGGACGAATATCGATCTTGGCTCTAGCATCCGAATAGTTATATACATTCTTAACTTGAATACTATTAAAAGTACTCGTTTGTGTATTATAGAAAACAACCTCGTCTCCATGTCCCGCTATTCTTGGTGCAGCAGGAGTAATATCGAATTGCAGGAAATTGGATTGATTATCTTTAAGATAGATACTTCCCCAATGAGTTGTTGGATAGAAACTGTACGGCGTTACATTACCCACAGTTAGTTTTCCTTGTGAGGTGTACTTAATTTGTGCTAAGCTACTAACTTGAAACTGAAAGAAGGAACATTGTTAAAATGCCCTTGAAAAATAGAAAAAAATGTTTGTTCTCATAATTTTAAAATTTTATTATACATTCAAAGTATTATTTTTTTGCTGCAAATATACAAATCTATATTGTTTATAACAAGAAAAATCAGTCAGGATTTGTATTTTCTTAGTATTTTTAGCTATATTTGTAGCATTATTTACTATCTACACATTGTTTATATGAAAAAAAGATTTATTACATTAAAAAGATTTCGAGATTACTCCCAACGAGAATGTTACTGAGCGTAGCCAAAACTTCCAAAGTTACATCGATCAGATGGAGCAATTCGGCTGCAAGAGTTATTGGGTTATGGGAAAAAACAGGAGTTGGAGCCAAGATGCAAATCGAGGGCTATAACGGTGAAGTTTCAGCATACATTTCAACGATTATTTAGGCATGTCACAAAGGGCTGAAACCAAGGAAGCTGGTATAAATGCCGTCCTGAAATATGGCACAGGGGCAAGTGCCGCACAAGCCATCGGTGGCTATTTAGACATCCATCAGCAGTTGGAACAAGGCATTGCAAAGTTCGTTGGTCAAGAAGATGCCATTCTATTCTCATCAGGTTTTGGTGCCAACGCTGGTCTGCTTCGTGCTATATTGGGAAAAATGACATAGCTTACATAGATTCGTATATCCATACCAGTGCCACAAGTGGTTTAATTGGAACCAATGTAAAACATATAGGACACAATGACATTGACTATCTTGACATGATCCTTGAACGAGAAACGGGAAAATATCAGACTCGATTGGTCATCATTGATGGGGTCTATTCTCAAAATGGAGATTTATCAAAACTTCCAGAGTATATTGCAGTATGTAAGAAACACGATTGTCTTCTTATGGTGGATGATGCCCACGGTATTGGAGTAATGGGAGAAAATGGCAGAGGAACAGCCGAATATTATAATTGCTTAGGACAAGTAGATATTATTACAGGAACTTTCAGTAAGTCTTTCGGATGTGTCGGTGGTTTTGTTGCCGCGTCAGAAAAAAACTGATTCAGTATCTGAGATATTATGCTGACAGTAATGTTTTCTCTGCTGCAATGACTCCACAGGTAGCTGCATCTTCACTGAAAAGCACTGGAACTCATACAGAGACAACCTGAAATTCGAAAAAAGTTGTGGACTAATGTCAATTATCTGCGCAAACGACTGACAGAGGAAGGCTTTTGATACAGGCTACTCTGTATCAGCAATATTCCCTATTATGGTCAGAGACAATAGAAAAGTATATGAAATAGCACGAGAATTGCAAAAAAAGATGTATCTTTGTAAGCGGTATCACATACCCTGCGGTAAGAACCAAGGGAAGACGACTTAGAGTCAGCGTGCTGGCTCACACGAAATAGTACAGTTGGAGCAATTGGTGACCGCCCTTGTGGAAATTAGAAAAATCAACACCTTTTTAGATGGCAGAAGAAGAAAATAAACCCAAAAGATACAGAAGGACAAACGTCGATATACAGGCTGACATTATCAAGGCAGCAGAAAGTCTCGATCAAGAAAAAAAGGCTTTGCATCAATGTTGGTGACAGAACTCATTAAAAAGCCAGAATAGAGCCGCTTGTTTTCTATAACAGATATGATAATCTTAGCGAATTTTTATGATGAATTCGTTAAGAGGTATAGACTATTGGTTTAAGGATGTCCTCACTGGTGTTCAATTTCCTACAGATTCAGAATTGGGCTATATCAGTATTTTCAAGGATGTACAGAAAGCACTTCAAGATAAATCGGTGATGTTGGAACTGTTACGCTGGGAGATTGCTGAAGGAAATGAGACCACAGTCCGTACGGCCATGCTCAGAGAAATGCACACTTTACCTCTTGTCAATATCTATGAAGAGAAATTCAAGGACACTGGTATTGATATATCCGCCATATCGTCCCTGATAATCGGTGGCATTTATTACCTCAATCTTCACAGAGAGCGTTCCAAATTCTCAGACATTGACTTGAATACGGAGCAAGGCAGAAAACGTATAGAAAAATGCCTTAGAGAAACTTGGACACATGATATTCCACTACCATGAAGTAAATAATTATAAAAAAGTAGTTGCTGAAAGAATGAAAAGAAAACGGCATCAGCGATGAAATCATAAAAAGTGTTTGGATTAAACCATACAGTATCAAAGAGATTCCCCACTTATCCAGCGTGATAATTGGGGAATTTTTCTTATTATAGAAACTATATTCTAAATAAAATGATATTTTTAGGCTTTTACCATAAACTAAAACATAATAGATTGTTTCCCATAAATTCCTTTTTATTTCCTACTTTTACCCGAAAAACTTTTTCTATCTCTTCATATACCTATAATTTAGCTGCTTGATAAAAAGTATTCACCATTAAATTTAGGAAAATGGAATCAAACAGCACGATAATTACGTGCTGGTCTTGGAAGACCGCACGGAAGTAAAGAACGAAAAGGAAGTGGGTAAATTGTCCGTCATTTCCAGTGTTGACGACAAGGGAAACCTTAAAACCACTGAGGCAATCGCTGCTAACCAAGCGGCATTCTTGAAGTTCAACAACAAGGACGGACTTCTCAAAAACTTCATGACAAACTTCCTCAAACAGTTCAGTAACCCGACTCATTTCGGATTGTACAAGGTCGTAGCAGACAATGTGGAGCAGGGCGTAGGCAACCTGCGTACTATGCTCCAAAAGCCGTGAAAAGCCCGAAAGCAAACTGCAACTGGCTGAGATGGGCGTTCCTTTGAGGACTATTTGCCTCGGCAGAAAAATGCCACTGCTATCGACCCTGAAAAGGTGGATTGGAAGATGCTCGACAATCTCGGTCTTTCCGTGAGCGCTTAGAACAGAGCGGAGAATTGGAGAAACTGCTTAACTGGCAGAAAACCAACCTCGTAACGCTTGCCGTACCTATTGGAGACACTACTATCTACACCGAAAGCTCGCCTTGCTTTTCGCACGGACGATAGCGGCAATGTCGGTTTGGCAATTCATCCTTTGAGAAAAGAACCACAGCTTGACTTTCCCTATATGGGCTACAAGTTCTCTCCCGAAGAAAAGGAGGCACTTCTCACTACGGGCAATCTCGGTAAAACCATCGAGGTAACACCCAAGAACACCGAACCTTTCTCTGCATACGTTTCTATTGACCCGCAGACGAATGAAATCATAGCCCTGCGTGCCGACCGTGTGAACATCCCTAAGGAAATCAAGGGTGTAACGCTCTCTGATGCCCAGTACAAAGGACTTGTGGAAGGCAAAGCCGTGAAGGTGGAAGGCATGACTGCCAAGAGTGGTAAGACATTCAATGCAACCCTGCAGGTCAATGCCGAGCGAAAGGGCATTGAGTTTATCTTTGGAGACAACAAGAGTTTAAAGAGAACGACAGGAACACAAACAGGCTCAGCAGCAAGGCGTACCCCATAAGCTCTGCGGGCTGGAACTATCAGATAAACAGCGTGAAGCCTTGGATAGCGGTCGTACACTATATCTAAAGAATATGGTGGATAAACAAGGGCAACCTTTTCAACGCGTACGTTCGTATGGACAAGGAACAAAATAGACCACGTTTTTTTACAAGTGGAATCCTGACAAGAAGCAGGAAACCGGCAAAGAAAAAGGTGGTTGCCGTAGCAGAGGAACACAAGACACAGGTTACGGTCAATAACCACGGCAAGACCAACGAAGCCACCAAAAATGTGAAAGAACCACTCAAAAACGGGACAGACACAGCCTACTGCTGAGCAGAAGCAAAAGCAGGACGAGAACAAACAGAAGAAGTCCCGTGGACGTAAGCTATAACCTTAAAATCATCCAACACTATGACAACTTGTATTATCGCCGAGAAACCCTCGGTAGCCAGAGATATAGCCCGTATCGTGGAAGCAAACAACAGACAAGACGGTTTTTAGAAGGTAACGGTTATGTGGTAACTTGGGCAGTGGGACACCCTCATCGCCCTTGCTATGCCTGAAAGCCTACGGTTTTTCCGCTTATAAGCGTGAAGACTCTGCCCATCCGTCCCAATCCATTTCTGTTAGTGGTACGACAAGTATGTAAGGACAAGGAGTATGTATCAGACCCTGCAGCATTAGAGCAACTTAAAGTGATACACTCCTGCTTTGACAAGGCAGATCGTATCATTGTCGCCACCGATGCAGGGCGAGAGGGTGAGCTCATCTTCCGCTATATCTACCAACATCTTGGTTGTAGAAAGCCTTTCGATCGTCTTTTGGATAAGTTCACTCACAGACAAGGCTATTCGTGAGGGACTTTCCAACCTCAAGCCCGGAAGCAGTTACGACAATCTCTATCATTCTGCCAAGGCAGAAGCGAAGCTCGACTGGCTCGTGGGTATCAATGCAAGTCGTGCGCTGTCCATTGCCCGCAAAGGCGGCTATTCATTGGGACGGGTACAGACCCCAACATTGGCTATGGTCTGCCGTCGGTACATAGAGAACCGTGATTTTTTTCTTCCGTACCTTATTGGAAACTCTCCGTCCTTACAGAAAAAGAGGGCTTGTTGCTGAAAGCCATTGGCAGTAAAGACTATGAAAATGAAGCATCGGCACAGACTGCTCTCGCTACGCTTCGCAGTCAGAGCCAGCTTACAGTGGAATCGGTCGTAAGAAAGGTGGCTGGTACACCGCCACCACTCTTGTACGACCTTACTGCCTTGCAGAAAGATGCCAACAGACGTCACGGCTTTTTCAGCGGACCAGACCCTCTCGATAGCCCAGAGCCTCTATGAGAAGAAAATCACGACCTATCCCCGTACAGGCAGCCGATACATCAGCGAGGATATTTTCGAGGAAGTACCCGCTCTGCTACGCAAGATAGGGCAAGACACTTTCAAATCCACTTAACCGCCATTCTGTGGACAATGCAAAGATTACTGACCACCACGCCATCATACCCACGGGTGAAACACCCTTAGGATTGTCGGCAGATGAAACAACTATCTATCAAATGGTAGTTAATCGCTTTTATAGAAGCCTTTTTCCCCGATTCAGAGGAAGAGCGTATGCAGGTGCGGTTTACTGACGGTACCAACATCTTTACTTGGAAAGCGTGTAGGCAGATTTCCTTGGGATGGAAAGTCGTACAGAAAGGTAAAGAAGCGGAAGCAGATAAGAAAGAAGATAGTGATGAACATATTTTTGTCTTCATTGCCGAACTTGACAGAAGGTGAAGTCCTATCACTTGTCAATGCGGACATCACCGAACATAAGACCAAACCTAAACCCCTCTACACAGAAGTCGACACTGCTTTCTGCTATGGAGAATGCTGGCAAGGAAGTGAAGGAAGACGATAAGCGCAAGGCAATGGCAGAGTGTGGTATTGGAACACCTGCCACCCGTGCCAACATCATCGAGACGCTTATTCTCCGTGATTATATCCGAAGAGACAAGAAATCCATCATACCTACCGAGAAAAGGCTTAGCTGTCTATGAAATTGTCAAGGACAAGAAGATTGCCAATGCTGAGATGACAGGCAGTTGGGAACTTGCCCTTGCTGCTATTGAAGCAGGAAAGATGCCATCTGAAAGGTTCTCACAAGGCATTAATTCATATGTGGGGACTATTTGCGAGGAACTCCTTTCACTTTCTTCAGAGCAGAAGTCCTATCCTGTCTACCGCTGCCCAAAATGCGGACAGCAGAGTGTCGGCATCTATGCCAAGGTAGCCAAGTGCAGGCATGAAACCTGTGGTTTTCACGCATTTCGTGAAGTCTGCGGCATACATCTCTCCGAAGATAACATCCGTGACTTGATAGGCTCCGGGTCGTACGCCTATCCTTAAAGGGCTGACCAGCAAGGCAGGAAAGAAATTCAATGTCCGACTTGTTCTGGGCGAAGATTACATCACTTCCTTTGAGTTTGAGAACAAGAAAGGAAAACAAAGAGGGAGATAATCCTGGCAGAAACAACGAGGAACAGATATAGGTCGGGAGATACAAGTACTACCTCCCGACCTTTTTACCTCCACTTTATTAAAAAGAAAACACTATGGCATACAATAAGAAAGAAGTCCTGCAAGCCAACACGGAGAGCTATCCGTGTGGTCTTGCGCCTGGAAAAAAGAACGCCGCAGAGCCACCGAAGTCTGAGAAAAAGTATCTTGCGGAACTATCAGAGCTCGGTGGCTTTGAAATGTGTACTCAACCGCACGGACAACCCCTGATGACATACGCTATTGGAGCAAGTCTGAACAGAATCTCTTTGAGCCTACCCAGCAGCTCAAAGCAGATGATTTATCGTGAGCCTGTAGATGCCAACACTGCCAAGCGGTATTGGGAGGGCATCAAGGCAAGCGTACTGACCTCCTTCTATACCGATACCCGTATCGTGTCTGCTATATCGGACGCACTTGCCTCCACAAACCTGCAGATAAGACGATGTTTAGACCCTTCTATGGGTATGGGTGCCTTTTGCTGAAACCTTTGCAAAGGCAAGCGGGTGTTGTAGATGCAATGGAAAAGGACTTGCTCACTGCCCGCATCTCACAAGCCCTACACCCCTATGGCAAAAGGCAATATCTTCGTCCGAAATGAGCCTTTTGAAAGCCATTGGAGAGCTGGAAGACAAGGACAAATACGACCTTGTTACAAGTAACATCCCTTTTGGAGATTTCATGGTCTATGACCGAGAGTATAGCAAAAGGCAAGGACACTCTCAAGCGTGAGTCCACACGTGCCATTCATAATTACTTCTTCGTGAAAGGTCTGGACTGCATCAAGGAAGGTGGCTTACTGGCATTCATCACCTCACAGGGCGTATTGGACAGCCCTCGCAATGAAGCCCATACGCCGTTACCTGATGCAAAACAGCCGCCTTTATCTCCGCTCTCCGACTACCATCGGGTATGTTTTTCAGACAATGCAGGAACGGACGTAGGCAGTGACCTCATCGTCCTGCAAAAAGCAGACAGGTAAAGAAATCGGCGAAGGAATTGAACAGCAGTTCGTAGAAACCGTTTCCGTTCCTAAGGAAGAAGGTTCTTCGGTCGTCTTCAAGCATAACTCTCTTTTTGTAGGAGATTGAAGGACATATCTCATCGCACCATTGCTACAGAGCGCATAATGGGTACAGACCCTTATGGAAGACCAGCATGGGAGTATCGGTTCACGGGAGGGATTGATGAAATGGCAGAAAGTCTCCGAACACAACTCTCTCTTGAAATGGGACAACGTATCGACCGTAAACTATATGGAAACAGGTATACCGATGACAGAGGTAGAGCGAGAGGCAGAAGCGGAGAAACAGCTCTGCAAGTTAGGTATTACCATAATTCGGGAAGAAGAAACAGAGAAGACAAAGACTGAAGACAAGGGTATAAACGATGCCTATAACCTCATGCCCGACAGTATCAGGAAGCAACTACCAAAACTTTACAGCACGGAAAAGGAACTCATAGGCGATAAGGTTGCCTATGCACGCTATTTCTTCCCGATGGGAGCATACACAGCCTACCTTCTGGAATATGATCCTAAGAGCCGTATTGGTTTTCGGTGCCGTCACGATGGGTTATGGCTGGGAACTTGGTAATATGTCCCTTGATGAGATGGAAGGCGTGAAAGTAAGAGGACTGGGCATTGAACGTGACCTGTATTTCTCTCCTAAGAAATTGCACGAGATAGCCGAACTGGAAGAAATAGTCAGGGGACAATATACCAAAGAAGAAGTGGTAGCAGAGGTAATCAAGGAAGAAGTGGTAACAAAGACAGAGATAAACGATAAGGTTAAGGAAACTGTAGCCGTTAGCTTCTGAGGAACGATACGCAGATAATGGAAGATACCATTTCTGTCGGCGAGACAACTCCATCACAACCGTCATCATCAGAGTCCGCCCCACAACAATCAGTATCAGGACAGCCTTCTATAACTATAGAACCTGCACCCGAAGGCGTACCCGCCTTGACACTTCATCATCAATACGAGCAGGAACCACAGGAAATCCGTACGGATATTGAGCCCCAAGAGAGATGAACGGACAGACAATATTCTTTGACGACGATCATCATCCGGTGGTAGACAATAACATGGAAGATATCGGACAAGCGGAGCAGTTGTCACTGTTTGCCCCAGAGGAATACAGCCTTTGGACAAGAGAAGTTACCCGTGTGAACAATGAAATCAAGGATAATTTAGGAACTTCACAGGCACGCCGTCCTATAACTCAAACTGTTCCCCAGAAATCATCGGAGTCCAATATACAAAAAGCCAGCAGCTGTACCCTAAACGGCGTACCCGTAGTAGCAGGAAAAGCAGCTTCTTCCCTCCCCACGTGAGCCATCCCTTTTCGACTTCATGAACGATGCCGAAGAACGCAAGCCAAAACCGATAGCGGAAGTCAGAAAGGAGTTTGACAGCTTCGCGCCCTTTTCTCTCATCGCCCGACTCGCACTTTGAGGGACGGTTCCATTGTCGTGCAGAAAGGGCAGGTGGGGTTTCTTTCTGATCTGAAAAGCGACATCCCACCTTTAACCCGATGGACTTGCCGTATGCGCAGCTTTCCCGTCTCAAAGCCTATATCGAGATACGGGAGTGCTATCATCGTCTTTATGACTACGAGGCGGAGAACCATGCAGAAGACAGGGAAGACCGCAGCAGGCTCAACCACCTGTATGATGACTATGTTGCACGCTGGGGCTACTTCAATCAGAAGGCGAACACTGACATTATCAAGATGGATGCCACAGGTGTGGAAATGCTCTTCTTGGAACGCTCCGAAAAACGGCAGGTACGTCAAGGCGGACATCTTTGACCATCCTACGGCATTTTCTACTACCGAACTTTCCATTGCTGCAGACCCGATGGAGGCACTGGGTGCATCGCTCAACAAGTACGGCACGGTGGAACTTGACTACATGAGTTCACTTTTACCTGATATGGAGGAAAGCGATATTATTTCTTCCTTGGAAGGTCGTATATATTTCAATCCCGAAGAGAATGCTTACGAGGTGGCGGACAAGTTCATTTCGGGCAATGTAATAGAAAAGGCGGAGCGTATCGAGTCGTGGCTCTTGGACCATCCCGAACACGAAGAGGCAAAACAGAGCCTTGCTGCCTTGCGTGCAGCCACGCCGACACCCATTCCTTTTGCAGATCTTGACTTCAACCTCGGTGAACGCTGGATACCCTCAAAAGTCTATGGCAGGTTCGCATCGGATTTTCTTTCGGGACGGATATTGGCGTATCCTACCATTCCAATATGGACGAATACAGCATTATCTGCGACCGAAAGAATGCCAATATCTGGCACAAGTATGCCGTACAGGGGAGAGTTCCGCCGCTATGACGGCATCAATCTCTTAAAAGCATGCCCTACACAATACCATTCCCGACATCAACAAGAGCAGGGAGGTGACGGACAAGGTTACGGGAGAAACCAAGACCATTAAAGTGAGGGACGGACATGCCATACAGATGGCAAATGCCAAGATAGAGGAAATCAGACAGGGGCTTTGTCGATTGGCTCGGACACACACCAGACACGTTCAAGCAGCATCTCTGACCGTTATAATCGTCTTTTTCAATTGTTTTGTGCGACCCAACTTTGACGGTACGCACCAGACCTTTCCCTGACCTTGACCTCAGACGATTGGGTATTGCAGACCTCTACAAGAGTCAGAAGGATGCCGTGGATGCTCAAAGACCAACGGCGGCGGCATCTGTGATCACGAGGTGGGAGCGGGTAAGACACTCATCATGTGTACGGCTGCCTATGAGATGAGGCGATTGGAACTGGCAAACAAACCGATGATTATCGGTCTGAAGGCAAACGTCTTCGATATTGCCGATACCTTTAGGAAAGCTTATCCCTAATGCTAAGGTACTCTATCCAGGTAAGAACGATTTTCAACAAGCAGAACAGACAGCGTATTTTTTTAACGACATCAAAGAAACAACGACTGGGACTGTATCATCCTCACGCACGAGCAGTTCGGCATGATACCGCAGGCCTTGGAGATACAGGAGGCGATTATGCAAAAGGAACTGGACTCCGTGGAAGAGAATCTCGAAGTGTTGCGACAACAAGGAAGAGACATCTCCCGTGGGATGCTCAAAGGACTGGAAAAACGCAAGCAGACGCTTGAAGCCAAGTTGCAGAACATACAGGATCAGCATCGCTGAGCGTAAGGACGATGCTGTAGACTTCAAGATGATGGGTATCGACCACCTCTTTGTAGATGAGATCGCACCAATTCAAAAACCTAATGTTCAACACACGCCATGACAGGGTGTCGGGCTTGGGTAATCCTGATAGCTCACAGCGTGCCTTAAACATGCTCTTTGCTATTCGTACCATACAAGAACGGTCTGGCAAGGACTTGGGAGCAACTTTCCTTTCGGGAACGACCATTTCCAATAGCCTGACGGAACTGTATCTTCTTTTCAAGTATCTCCGTCCGCAAGCATTAGAAAAGCAAGGCATCAACAGCTTTGACGCATGGGCAGCGGTCTTTGCCAAGAAATCGACAGACTACGAGTTCTCCATCACAAACGACATCATTCAGAAAGAGCGGTTCCGCACCTTCATCAAAGGTGCCTGAACTGGCTGCTTTCTATGCGGAGATTTGCGATTTTCGCACTGCCAAAGACATCGGTATCGACAGACCGGAGAAGAATGAGATACTGCATAACATACCTCCTACACCCGAGCAGGAAGTCTTTATCGGCAAGCTGATGGAGTTTGCCAAGAGTGGCGATGCCACAATCTTGGGACGAGCACCTCTGAGTGAGAGCGAGGAAAGGGCAAAGATGCTTATTGCAACAGACTACGCCCGCAAGATGAGCTTAGATTTACGCATGATTGATGAAAATGCTTACTCAGATCATATAGATAACAAGGCAAGTCACTGTGCCAAGATGCTCAATGACTATTACCAAAAGTACGATGCACAGAAAGGGACGCAGTTCGTTTTCTCTGATTTAGGTACTTATAAGCCCGGTGGAGACTTTAATGTCTATTCGGAAATCAAGCGTAAGCTGGTAGAAGACTATCATATCCCGTCCTACGAGATACGCTTCATTCAAGAATGCAAGAACGAGAAGGCCAAAAAAAGCGATGGTAGATGCGATGAACCGTGGAGATATTCGTATTATTTTCGGCTCTACATCCATGTTGGGTACTGGTGTGAATGCTCAGCAACGTGCCGTGGCGGTCCATCATTTGGACACGCCCTGGCGACCTTCAGACTTGGAACAGCGCAACGGACGAGCCGTGCGCAAGGGAAATCTTATCGCCAAAGAATTTGCGGACAACAAGGTCGATGTGATTATCTACGCTGTGGAACGTTCCTTGGATAGCTACAAGTTTAACCTGCTGCACAACAAGCAGCTGTTCATCAATCAGCTGAAGACGAATACGCTTGGTAGTCGCACCATCGATGAGGGTTCAATGGATGAGGACAGCGGCATGAACTTCTCCGAATACGTAGCGGTGCTTTCTGGCAATACCGACCTTTTGGAAAAAGCAAGATTAGATAAGAAGATTACCACCTTGGAATCAGAGCGCAAGAACTTCCTCCGTGAGCGTGATGCCGCAACGGGCAAGTTGGCAGAGATTGAGAGTTCTGTATCCTTCCATACGGATAAAATCAAGGAGGCACAGTCTGACTTTAGCTCTCTTTGAGAGCGTGTAGAACGTGATACCGATGGACAGCCCATCAATAAACTGACAATCAAAGGGTGTGGGAGACAACACCGACATCAAAGTCATCGCTGCACGTTTACAAGAAATAGACGAGAAGGCACGAACCAAGGGCGAGTACAACAAAATTGGCGAAATCTATGGTTTTTCCATCATGGTCAAGACGGAGAGTACTTCCAAGGATTTGTTTGACTGTTCGGTGAACCGCTTTTTGTGAAAGGGCAGGAGTCTATCTACTACACTTACAATAATGGAAAGTTAGCATCAGACCCGAAACTTGCGTGTCAGAACTTCATTAATGCCTTGGAGCGTATTCCAAAGGTGGTAGAATCGCATGAGAAGGAAATGGCAAAGGTTGTAGCCAATAAAGACGTTTACATCAACATTGCCAACAGTTCTTGGAAGAAAGAGGACGAGCTCTGCTCACTTAAAAAGTGAAGCTGCTGAATTGGACAGAAAGATTGCGCTTACCTTGCTCCACCAGAGGGGGAAAAAAGAGGAAACAGAAGAAATGAAGCAAGGAGAGGGTTTATCCGACCATTATTATTCTGGAGGAGTAAAGAACGAAAGCTATCTTGTCCAAGACAGAGAAGATAATAGCCGTTTACAGAGTTTTAGACCCAAATGGAGGCACTAAACACATGCCGAGGGGCTAAATAAAAGTCGAATATCCGTATTGAATGTCTGACTTTTTATCATTATACCTGCAAATAACCTTTTAGCTTATCTATTCCTTCTTTGTGCTTATCGGGAGTCTGTTTCTTAAGTTTACCTATATTCAGTAATTTCCATTGTACAGATGGATATTGGCTTAAATCACCTGCGCAACATTTCTCCCACTGTGGTGTTCCCTCCTCAAAGGAAACGAGGAAATCCTTGTCTGTATTTGTAAGGCAGTCATTTACCTTTTTAATAATGGATTCACGAGCCTGCTCATAGTCTGTATAGGTAAATGGAATATCTGACATTCCCTTGAATTGGTTTTCAAGTGCCTCCTCTTGGTTTTATGCTATTAGGAGACAGAGATTCTACGATAGGCTTGTCGCTCCCTAACAAGCATAAGATAAGCCCGTCTTTTTACATCTTCAAGTGTTTGGTCTTTCATGTATTTGCAGTCAAACATGTCACGTGGGTGCTGGCGGCTGAGGGCAGCTGTAATCTTCCCCCATAAAGTTGAGAATAAGGAACTATACGTGCCTTACAGCTGGCTTGAAACTCTTCCTTCGCTTTTCGGACAGAGTTCCATAATTTCAACCTCTCCAAGTATGCCCCGTTTTGTACCATTTACCTCTATTTTCACCGTAAGCGCCATCATGTGTGCACAGCAATTTTCCATACTTCGGATTTATGTTCCACATGTATTCCGGGAATGGCACGTTCTATACTTGTTTTCAGTTTTCCGAGGATGTTGATTTTATCTTTTCCAAACTCGTCGTGCGTGGCTCTATAGGAATATAGGTAAGGTCAATATCAACCGAGTAACGCGGCATATTCTGGTGGAACAGGTTAATAGCCGTACCTCCATGAACAGCAAAGTCCGTTATCTTGTAAACCAAAGGCATAATGCGTAGTAACAATGCCACCTGTTTTTTATATTGTTGATCATTCATAATCGTTTAATTCTTTTGGTATAATCATCTTATATTTGCTGATATATATACCAGATTTGACGAGTTGGAGTTTATGTGTCCCCAAATCTATTTTTGTAAGGTCTAAATCTTCATACCAATAATGCCCCGCTTTCTCAGCCATATATAGAAACAACCTCTTCATTTTGTAATGTTTTGTGGTTTCCAATAACGATTGGACGACATTCGGACGCAGAGTGGTCAACTGTTCCATTATATAAAATAGATCCATATAGTTATATTGGCGTGGAGTTAACAGCAGACATTCCATAAAGGCCTGCTCAGGGGAGGATATAAGCAGCCTCCAGTCCAAGTATGTTAAAGTTGTTATCTGTGCACCGATAAACACCTCTGTCTTGAAAAACTTAAATTCACGGTCGAAAATGTCATGCTTTCATCCATTGTGGCATTTTATCACTTGCCGTTGATACCATTAACAGGGGTTTGCCCATAGGAACATAATGGTTAAAGCCCCAAAGCTCCAAAGCAGAATGCGCTGCAACACGAAAACTCTTTCCTACTTGTTCGTTAAAGGACTGCAAAGCACCAAAAAGCGGACAGCGTGTCGCCTGTGCGGTACATGACTCCCTTACATAGAGAGGATAACCAACCGGAAGAACGATATCTGCTCAACAACTGCCTGGAATAGCCATGCTCTACAAGCCATGTCGCAAACAGCAATCCGTTCTTTTGCCCGGATTGAAGCATTTTGGTTTATCCTTTTAGTATACTCATAGTTTATTTGCTGTAATTAAAACCAACCGCAAAGTACAAAAGACTTTACTAATTACAGTCGATTGGTTGAATTATTTTTCCGAAAGTAAACTAATAGTTGACTTGCAGGATAATATTTCAACCATAGTGAGAATGAAATAAAAATGAGCATTTCCAACATATTTGTATAGAACTGACTTCTACCACCCTTCTCGGCTTCCGTACCATTTCATCTATCTCTTCTCGAAGGAAAAGTAACCTGCCATTGGCTTTGAGATAGGGAATTTTTCCTGCCCACACCCAATTATAGATGGTCTTTTTGTTCTACTTTGAGTATCTTGGATACATCTATGATATCCAGATATTCCGATTTCAGAGGGTGGATGGACAGTTGTATCAACAGATTGCTCTTGCAGAATCAGCAGGCGGTCGAGTTTGTCCTCGACGCTTATTAGCTTGTCAAACAGGCGTTTTTGCCAAGTGTCTTCGGTTTCATAATCTATGTACGGCATAGTTCTCCTTTTTGATAGTTACCATTGGTATCTTGTGCCAAGATACGTTGTTCTTTCATATAGGCGATGTATTTCTTTGCAGTTCTGTCCTTGATTTCCATTTTCGCGCATCAGAACCTCACAAAGTTCTTGGTAAGTGAGCTTGAAAAGAATTTTTGGAAGAACTGCTTTGACAACGGCAATGAGTTCATCTGTCTTGCGCTTTTCCTTGTCCTCTTTAGATTTCTCGCCACGATAGACGTTCATCTCCTCAGCCTTATCCCAGCCGAAAAGCATCATCAGGGTACGTCCAACGGACTTCCGTCACGGACTTTCAATGCTTTTACCACTGAGTATTCGGGATTATCGTCTTTCTCTATAGAGGATACCTGCGCCTTGCGTTGAGTTCCGAGCCGATATGCCCACGAGTTTAATACCATTCGGTACGAAGTGCTAGCACGCAGATGATACAGGTATTATAAATCCCTGCCAAGCGATAAAGCTCGTCCACAATGGCAATACTTTCCGTTTTCATCGTTAGCAGAACGTATCAAGTCGGCTATTCCGTCAATCACCACGAGGATGGATACCTCCATGCCTGTGATGGAACAAATCCATACTCTCACGGATAAGTTTCAGTCTGTCCTTACGGGACATAGAGGCAAAGGGTACAGGGGAATGGCAAAACTCCGGTACTGCCGTCAAAGAAGCCCTACGCAGTGTCTTACCCAAGTTCTTGTGCAGCTGTGCCTCGGACTGTTCCGTGTCATAGTGTAGGACCGCTAAGCCTTTGGGATTGGCGGTAATCTCCCAATCAAGGTCTTCTCTATCGGCAATCGTTTTTCTCCCAATGTCCCGGCAAGGATAGCACCCACATAGTTGCTCTTGCCCGTACCCTCACCTCCGGTAATACAGAACAGATTATCCTGCGTTCCTAGTGGAACACCATTCACAGCCACAACCGATTTGGAAATGTCTGGTGGATTCTCATAATCAATCTCACAGGAACGTAACATCATCATGGTTTTGGCTATATAGATCCGAGAACATCTTGGCAAGCAGCTCTTTCAGTTCCTTTTGCCCCGTTGCCCTAAGGCAAAGAAATCAGAAATGTCTTTTTCAGACTTCGTACCACTTAGCGGAAGTGAAAGGTTCAAGACCTTGTATTCCGCCAGATGTTCAGACTGTTTATGTGCCTCCCTGTACACCTGTTTCATCCGCATCATACCAAAGAGTATTATATGCCTAAAACAGAGCTGAAAGGCTCTCAATGATACTGGTCGGTATCTGTGCCGTTTCACTGTTGAGCAAATCGCATTGAGCCGTGTGCATACAATGAGTACATCTTTTTCTCCACCTGTAATGAAAAAGCATATCTCCTTTGGCAGGAATCTGCTCCATTCCAAAAGCAATAAGTGGCGAGGCATCCGTCCACCATAAAGCGGATTTTTGGACTGTGAGGTCGGTATATCTTTATACAGCCATTTCCGATATAGGCAAACATAGGTTCCGTAGGTGACCCATAAAGTTCAAACCTCCTGCCTTCCAGCAGATACACTTTCATAGCGCTTAAGACTCCGTACACGAAAGCGTCGGAGTGTATCCTCATGGATGCCGTAATGCGCCCAATAGTTCAGCAGACCATCGTCAAATGGCTGTATCTCGAAACTGTATGGGCGTTCTTCCGTACACTTGTTCATATCAGCCTTAGGAGTGGGAACAATAGTCTTTTTATATGCTGACGTGATATGGCTGCTATGCTTTTTCACCATCACATAGAGAGTACAATCCAAGTTCTTGTACAATCGTTTCCAATACTTCGGGAAAAACTTGTTTTTCAGGTTCAAATACGGAGGGTTGCCACAAACCAGAAAGCAATCCCTGAATGAGGTGGTATCCCCATGGTCATAGAATTTGTAAGAGGAAGTTTTCCTGTCGTAGTAGATATGGCAGGAAGCCCGCCTATCGTCATAGAAAGGACTTCGGAAGTTGCGATGAAGGTTTACCTCAAAGCCAAGGAAATGTGAAAACACATTCAAACCTCCTTGTGTAAGCAAAGAATCTGTTCCTTTTCTATCATAATTGTCGGTTTTTAGGATTGAGACATGAACTCATGATGAGATTGTCCTTGAAATGGTTGAGCCGCCCAAGAACCCTCATCGTTTCTCATACCTGATACGCTGAGTCGGTTACATTTCGTGGCTATCACGATAGACTTGAAGAAGTAGCGCACATCGCCACCCTCCGTGTAGCGGTAACGCACTAACTAGCTTCTTGCGCCAGCGGAAAGGGTGGACTCTGAAACATTCAGAGTCCCGATAAGATCTTTCGTTGTCATCTCCAGCTCGTCGTCAATGTCTTGAATAAGACGGGAGGTGCGCTCAACATACTGCTCAATACGATTGAGCTTGTCTATCAGTTCTTGATAGAGCTTGGCTTTCTACTGCGATTATTTCCATCTTTTCAACTTGGTGCTTTTTAATTGTTATATCCATCCCAGAATTCTGAAAGTATTGCATAAAAGAGTTGTGAAGACTGCTTTTGTATACACCTCAACGTGTACTTCTGCAATAGGTATGGGAAGATCTTTGTCCATTGCTTGCGAGATATGCAAACATCCTCGTAAACATTTATCTCCAAAACAGTCGCATAGTTTACTATTTGGAGAAAATCCATTGTAATCTGACCAGACTCCCATCGGGATATTGATGCTTTCATCAACTCCCAACCTCTCAGCTAGATACGCCTGTTTTAGATGTTTTGTTCAATCTCTCATTTCGAAGAAATTCCAGTAACTCTTTCATAAACATAAAGTTATAGAAACATCTTGGCACGAGCAACCCGTCACACGCAAGTTTATGTACCCTCTGCAAGTCGTCATGCACCAGATGCATTTTTGTTTGGTGGCGGATGCAAGGCTCTATCACTCATAAGATAAATATAGTAAACTTATATAGAAATAAATAATAACATAATTCACCTTTTTATTAGTGATAAAGCTATAAAAGGTCAACCGATATCAGGCAATCATACACAAGTCCTCCAGTGCAAGGTGCAGACCCTTTATATATGAGGGCTTGCACACTTGCACTGGAATGTATAGCAGTAAAATCTCTAAATATTTATGGTACAAAAGATTTGGAGGTCAGTACACTTTTATATACCTTTGTACCCAAGAAAAGAGAGCGGTTGAGCTTTCAATAGGTAGTCAGAATGGTAGTCATTAAGCAGTCAGAATACTGCTACAAAAATGCTACACTGATGATTTGTCAAACATCATAGAAAGTTTATATATAACGAGATACGAGAGTTTGGTTCTACAAACCTCTCTCTCCATAAACTAAGGGTGTAAAATCAACGAATTACGTGATTTGACCCTTTATTACACCCCAAAAAGAAAGTATTCCAGCAAAGAGTTGCAAAACTTCTTGGGATTATATAGTCGTCCCTTTAAAAACAATATTTCAGCATAAAGTTTGTATTGACAAGCTTTTATGCTGATTCTTTCTATAGGTACAAAAGAACTCTCATAGCTCTTTTTGAAGTTATATGCTGCTGCAGCTAATAATACATTGATAGTATCTCCTTTGACACCTTTATAAAAAGTTGCGAGATAATCGGTGGTCTGCTTTAAGATGTCCTATCGTTGGCTCTATACCAGCTCGTTTACAAAAATAGTTTATGTTTCTTTTCTCTTTTTGGTAGTACTGTCTTTAGCTTTTAGGAGTGTCTGGGATGAATATCTTTGTCTGTCCAATCTGCTTTATACCTCTATACCCTCTCTACCCCCTATCTCCTGCTAACTTATCAACCTTCCTTCCTGTCATTCTTTGGGTTTGTTCTAACGTCTTTTCGATAGTATGCTCATCATATTCATTTCTAAAAGAACATGCACCAAGAATAAGTCCTGATCCATGAGCGAAGAATAGATACTTTATTGCCAAACTCATATTGCTTATGTTCCTTACCTTTGCTGATGCAAACTACATCTGGTTCGTGCAGAGAATATACTTTATTCTTTGACTTCCTATTCTGAGAAAAGAACTCTGTAATATAGCTCAAACATTCTCTCATATCCTTTCCTTCTCCCAAGATTACGCTCTAGCTCTCTTACTAATCTACCTGCTATGGTCTTGAGTTGCCTATCTCCTTTAAGAGCTTTCTTACGATTCTTGGGATGATTACGAAAACGTTGGGGAACGATAAATGCCTTTCAAGGTACGCGTATAACTCTGTCGTAGAGGAAGACAATTGTCATGAACGATCTTCAGAACGTTTTTGATTATCTTTTTATGCAACTTCGCATCTGTGGGATGGGTTATATTCTTCTCCTGAACGGTAGAATCAATGAAAAGCCGTATCAAAATGATCTTTCGTTATCATGGTCGGTAGTTAACGCGGATGCTCTCGGCTAATATTAACTCCATACCTTTTTCACTCTATACGATTTCTGAAGTGAACTAACTCAGAAGCGTCACAGGGGTTGTTTGGGCATAAATTCAAGATCCACCACAGAAATATTGGTAGTAAGCATTCTCGCTCCATTGAGAAACTACCATTTCATCTGACACATTGCGCAAATGTTTTAAAATTAAAAAGACCACACATCAAGCGAATAGGATGAGCAGGGCGACCATTATTGCGTGCAATACAAAAGGAGAAAAGCATTTTTCAAAAACATTCCCAATTAATCTTATTACTAAGTTGAAAAAGGGGGATGTTCATGGCTAAGCATGTCCTCGAAAGAAGAGAACATAGAGAGCTGTTTAGATGTACGTTTAACATAAATATCTGCAAGATTTATAATGTAAAGGTACAAAAACTTTGCAGATATAAGCAAATTATTTACAGGATAATATACTATGAATCAGGAGGAATAGTAGATTTTTAAGGAGGACTATATAGCTATTTTTACAAACTTGATTCTCTTCTAAATTAATATAGTAAAAGAATCCTATTATTATGACAATATCGTCTTTAAATTACACCATAGATCGACATTTTCTTTTTCTTTCTTTATAAGGCGCATGATGTTCTCCAGCGTGTGGTGGTGTGTCTTCTGGCAATATGTAAATGGAGCTATCTGTTTCCAGTAATAATCGTTCTTTAGGGATTAATGGAAGTAAGGCGAGAAATCTTTTAGAAAGTCATCATCGCTCCATTGATAGAGAAATAAAATCCAGCATCTACAGCCTCAAGTAGTTCATCATTACTACCTGTGAACCAATGAAGGATAGGCTTAAACCTATAATTATTGCCAATAATTCTCAGAACTTGACGTACGGCTACGACGTGAATGGATTGTTATTATTTTTGTTTCTACAAAACGGCATCTTTCTATCAGTTCACTAAAGAATGCTATCTGTTCGTTCTTATACATTGTATCAACAAAGTCCAAACCTACTTCTCCAATATAATGTGCTTCAGGCAAGAGTTCCCACATTAATGGAATTTGGCTCTTATATTGATGAATCAACTCTGAGTGAAAACCAAGTGCAAATCTAATATATTGGCTCGCTATCTCACCAGATTCCTTCCTATATAAATCTGGCAAGTTAGTAACTGCTATAGTATATATTTTATTCTCCTCAATTTTCCCCGAATAGCCGCAGTTCGATCTTTCTGTAAATCCAAATGAAAATGGGTGTCGTAGAGGTATTCCATTATAGTAAATTGATTAGATTTTTCCAATTCTTTGATACCTCGTTCGTAAAGACTGACATAATCATGTAGATGTTCCGAAATTGGGCCTGACATCTGCTATGGCGCATAACTGTCTTTTTGGCGTTGATAACCCCAATTTATAAGAGCGTAATGATTCTATTCCTGTTTCGCTCATAATGATGTCGATAAGTAGTGACATCATCCAATCCTCGCAGCTTTTATTGCCGCTTTCCTGATAGTACAAGGCAGGCATTCTCACAATGCCCCACTGCATCTCCAGTCCAGCGTCCTTGGTCAGGGGATGCGAACAAGACAATGTGTCCTGATAATGGGCGTTAAGGAAATCAAGGTCTTTGCACGTCTTCATCATCTCACCTTTAGTCTGCATCTGAAAAGGATTGACTCAACGAAATGTCAACATCCAGCCGGTTAATAATTTTTGAACATCCCCATGAAATACGGATGAGTTGTGCGCGTACTAAGGCTACCCAATCGCATAACAGTCAGGGGAATATTCAATGAAAATCACTCCATTTTCAGGCACATCAAGTCAACATGATGCCCAATTCCTGGATAAGGACTATGGCATGGGCAAAAGAACATCAGCGAACGGGAACGTGTCGTGTCCTCTGCGCCATTTTGAGAAGAGCATAAAAACCTATCGTTTGGAATCAACAGTATATTGAATCTTCAATGAGTTTACCACACTGTCTTGCGTATATCTTTACGCCCTTTCTCCACCATAATGACTGACAAATATAGGCTCTTTCCCGTCTTTGAGTGAGATTGATTGCACCTATGAATGAATCCAATCCTCCAGAAAGCATACAGAATACATCTGTATCAATCACTTTTGACAGAGCAACGGTAGGCCACCTGCCCTTTATGTATTTGTCCTCATCTTCTGTTAAGGTTACTCTTTTTCTAAAATGTACGTCCAGTCATCCAGTCAGGAAGTTGAGGCATTAACGAGAATAGATTTTGCAATGTTCCCATTTCTCATAAGCCTTTACCGGGATGTATAGCTCAAGATTACGAGTCCATGCATCATCCTGTTTTTACGACTTACACTCCTGTCAACACAGGAATACCATAAGGGATATATATAATAAGTCCATGGCCTCATCGGTAAATCGCTGGGGCGTGACATACATATGTTTCTTTCCCATACCAGTAGTTGGATTCCAAAATGTATATTGGAATGCTGTTGAATCATTAATGTTTACTCTTCTTGAGCTCATCAACATGAAATTTATCATATTCTGACAATGTAAAAACAAAACTATCCTTCATCGTAATTCCTCCATTTGTTGATAGAAATATCACACAACGTTTCCAATGCTCGGTTGAAATCTACTGGATTCAAACCACTCTTGATAATATCAGGAATAATACTGTCAACAATCCCGTCTATGTATATCTTAATAGATTTTTCCAATTCCCGTAAGTCTGATATCTGCTTCACAGTTCTTGAGTGCAGTCTGCTCTGATTGTAGTAATAGCTTGTTAAAATATAATAGCTTTATCAATCCACCCACCAATCGTTGCAGCAATTTTTCATTGAAACTTTCAAGTTGATTGAGGTCTATGCTCTCGATACTGCTGCCACATCAGCAAAGGTTTCACGCAGAGCCTTATTTGCCAAAAGAATCTTCAAGATCGTTGGGCACTGGAGCAATAAGCCCACAGATATCATTAAAGATATCTTTCGTAGGTCTTCCATCAAACCGTATACCTGCCTCAATAAGGCGCTGAAGAATGACTTCAGGGGGCCAGCAAAGTAGGGTGTAGAGGATTCCAGCCGTTCTGCGAACCTTCGCAGCCTGTCGCGTGGCGTTGGTATGCCCACCAAGGGCTTTAATATAATTTCTTATAGCACTTTTGGCATTGCTACTGCTCTCTGCTATTCATGGCTTTCCTCATCGAACTGCGTGCCATGCTCCATTTGACAAAAAGGTTGGATAGGTCGATCTTCCTCCTTTGATTTTTCTTTTCTCAGGATTGTCCTGGGACGGTTCTGCCTCTTCTGCTCCATCTTCAGCTGGTATAGTTTCGTTTGGTGCATCCTGCCCAAGATTTACATCTGGATCGTAATCCGGCGGTAATAAAGATGTTATCTTTGGGCCTCTATATAAACTTGATGTTCCCATTATTTTTTATTTGAAGGTATAATTGACTTTTAATTTTTCTGTCTCTCAATGGTCTTCTTTACCTCTATATTTGTCGAAAGGTAATCGTTAAACTTCGCTGCTTCATCTAACGATAATTTGGTAATAAATGGAGTTAACTGACCATAGGCAATAGCATTATATTTACTTGCAGGTTGCTCCATTAGTTTCTTCCAACGCTTCTTCCATCATTCCCGCCTTTATACAGAATTCTGTATAAGACCTTAGCACCTCTACATTCATAGTAGATTTATTCTCTATCACAGCAAACACCTCTGATGCAATAATAGCTTTCTCTCAGGTGCAAGTTTGCCAATAAACGTCAAAGCGCTATTTCTATCTCATCTCGGTCCGTTAACAAGTAGCTCATAACACTTACGGGCTGTTGGACTCAATAGATCGAGGTTTGATTGCCCATAGCGATTTTTAACATCTGAGAAATAAACATATTTATCTAAATTTTCGTCTTCTAATCGTGTATCGTTTTGCATCCATTTTTACCCAATCCTTTTCTTTCCACACAGCAAAAAGGATTTTTCATCATTCAATACCTCTCCTTTTCAAATTCCTTGAAAAGTTCTCTATTTTCGGGTTTTGTCAACAGCCTTGAAAAATCTAGGATTGAAATACTCTACTATATAAGCTTGGCCAATATATTTTTATCAAGAATTACATTCCTTGCTCGGCAAGTTTAAAGCCTCATATACAACGTATTCAAAAAACGCTTACACTGTCGAGGGTTTCCATTAATACTAGGGGCCAATACAGATGAAATTTGCCGCGCAAGTGCCATTTCCTGTTTGCAATTCTCTGTAGACATCGGTGCTTTGTCACTAATAAGGTCCATAGAAAGGTCTCGATCTGGAGTCAAAGTATAGACTATACCTAGTATTTCTTTAAACTTTTCATCAGACAGCGTTTGTTTCCCAACAGACAAGCAAGATACTGATTGACTTCAGCTCGTGTGGTAATTGAGGTATGTATAACGGATGTTGGATTACCTTCTCCAGATACTCTTTCCCAATATCCAAATTATTTCCTGGAACCTCTTTTGTATTTGCTCTTTATGGAATACTGTATCAGACGTTCATCTGCGCCTATAACAAATGACATGCCTCTCTACAAATAGGAATAATCGCATGGTTTCAAAAACTTCAAGAACAGAATGTCAGGCAGGCAACGGTCTAGTTCGTCAATGAACACAACGACATTTTCCACCTTTACTCTTCTTCAGCAGATCTTTTAAACTCATTCTCGAAAGTTTTTGATTTCTGTCCGTGTCTTATCGTTCTTTTTTAGCATACTAGGATCTCTTCTATGTCTTTCAGCAGCCTTTGCGCTCCTGCATTAGACTTAATAGTAGAAAGTAAACTACTAAGCGACAAATCGGTCAATATCCCAATACCTCCAGACAGAAATAAATCCAATCCATATTTGACTCCTTTCCCTAAAATCTTATTGATATCGATTTTCTTTATCAGTTCTTTTTGCATAATCTGTCACTTCCTTGCTGGAAGCGTTTCTTGTCAGCAAGTGCATCCAATATCGCACCACAAAGAGATGTCTTGGTGTCTTCATATCCTTCGAAAAAGCCAACTGTTAAACTCTATGCATAGGGTTTTAACTAGTATCTTTCTTTTTCTCGTTCTTAGGGTACTTCTCTTCAATCTCCTTTTGAACTAATTTCATCAGACTGGATTTGCCACTGCCCCAGTCGCCATACAACCCTATTGTTGATGGTGACAACTCCCTATTAGTTGCTATATCAGCAATCAGATCCACCATATACCCAAAAATTTAGGTAGTCAATCTCTGTTTCTTTATCTGGCCACATAATTATTCCCTTTATCTTTTACTTTTACCAATAATATCTTTTGGAAACACCAACTGCTTTATCAGATGATTAACTGTTATATAGGACATAAGCATTCATAGTTATTGTCAGCCCATAACTTGCATAATGGGTGGGCAAAATTCATGAGAACTCTTTGGCAGAGACATGTTTGGGTGATACCTCATCTTCTTCAAATGTTCCTTGATAAGGTTGCTATGTTCTTTCTTCTGTCCCATTAGATGATTGTATAACTCGATATTTGTTACAAAGATATGAACTTATAATGAATAAAACGAAGGAAAACGGAACTTTCACGCTACTGAAAAATAGTTTTTCCAGTGAGAGGAAGTCCATAAGGAATCTCTTAAACGATCAATGATGATTAATTAACAACGTGCTTTTGTCCAAAACAGCCCACTTTTTGACTATATATTGAGCGTTTTTGATAGTCTTTAATTTCTTTTGTATTTCCTGATACTTTCCCGCTACATCCCTGTCTCTTGGAATAACATTAAAAAGCCCTCTACTTTTGCATCGTCAGACCTGACTGAAAGCCCTGTGCGCAAGGGCGAGTTATTCATTCAAAAACAATCGAGTTATGACGATAAACGAATTATTGGGAAGCCTGTTTGGCAGATGACCGGTGAAGAGTTGCTTTTTCCTTGCACAACACGGCAATATGTCCACGAGTGGAGAAACGACAAAAGGCTTTCCTCCAAAGAAGAAAAAAACGATATGTGTACGGCTTAGCAGGCATTGCACGCCTCTTCGGGGTGTAGTCTGCCTACAGCTAACCGCATCAAGCAGAGTGGTAAAATCAATCGTGCCATTACACAAGTGGGTCGTAAGATTATTGTTGATGCCGACCTTGCGCTGGAATTGGCAGGGCGAAAGATAGGAGGACGAGGATGAACACGACAGATTATGAAAAACATTTGGCGAAAAGTCTCTCATTCATGTAACCGATGAGTTTGCGCTTCCTCCTGTTGTACTGCAAGCAGGCGAAGCCATCATCGGTACACTGGGCAACTTCTAGTGTCTCGACAGGCAAGGCGAAAGCCAAGAAGACTTTCAATGTGAGTGCCATCGTTGCAGCAGCTCTTGTCAATGGGCAGGTGCTGGAATATAAAGCATCATTTCCTGAAAGTAAACGTACTATTCTTTACTTTGACACAGAACAAAGCCCTTATCATTGCCAACTCGTGATGCAGCGCATTCTGCGATTAGCAGGACTGCCGATTGATAGAGAACCCGAATATTTGAGAGTTTAGCCACCTTAGAGCCATTGCTGACCCTAATGAGCGCAGAGAAATCATCCGTTATGCAATTTACAACACGCCCTAACGTGGGATTGGTAGTCATTGACGGCATTCGAGATTTGATGCTCGACATCAACAACTCCACAGAGGCAACCAAGTTGGTGGGTGACCTGATGCAGTGGACGAGCGAACAGAATATTCACATTCAGACCGTCTCACCTCAACAAAGGAGACGACAACGCGCGAGGGCATATCGGCACGGAACTCAACAACAAAGCAGAGACAGTCTTCACAAATCACGAAAGACAACACGCTGCCCGACCGAAAGCATCGTTGCTCCAGCCATCATCCGTTCTAAACCCTTTGACAAATTCGCTTTTTCGGCTCAAGGAAATGGAAGATGAGGTATGCGTTCCCGAAATCGATACTTCTTACAAGGACGCAGATTGCAAACCCCACCGCTATTCTTACCATGAACTAAGCGACACGGAACATCGTAAAGTATTAACACAGGCCTTCTTTTTGGGTGCAAAGTATTGCCTTATGGCGAACTTATCATAGCACTCAAAAAGGCTTATGCGGAGGTCGTAGGGCAATCTTATGGGCAAAACCAAAATCAAAAGAACTTCTACAATTTCTGCTCAACAAAGGTATGCTGATAAAGGAAGAACGAGGGAAAATATCGGCTCAACCAAGACTATCTACCCTAAAAACCTTTTGGTCGAGTCGGACACAGGCTATATACCTGAACCAACCCGACCAAAGAGAAATAAGTTTGGCCGGTCGCAAATGGGTGCCTATAGTGTACGACCGTCCGACCAAACAAGAATCCGCAGTCAACCAGCCTCCAAAAGAAAAAGGCTAGAGCAATTTCATTTCAACTTAAAACAACATCACAATGGAAATACAAACACATCAAGCAAATCGCAATTACAGATTATTGCAACAACAGGGCTATGCGCCAGCACTAGTACAAGGCATTCACTATTGGTACTACTCTCCGCTGCGCAATGAGCGCACACCATCCTTCAAAGTCAATACAGAGCGCAACCAGTGGTACGACTTCGGCTCGGGCGAACATGGTGACATCATCGACCTTGTATGCGCTTTACATCGTTGCACTATCAGCGAAGCCATCAGGCTTTTGAGTGGTGCTAAACAAGTAGCGCATCAAGAATTTTCTTTTGGCGGTAAGAGAAAATTCTCTGAGCGCAAGTTGAAATCCTATCTGCGCAACCGCTCTCCAATCCCTATTTGCTCCGCTATCTCGCAGCACGTGCTATTCCTCTTCCCGTAGCCAGCGCCTACTGCTCGGAAGTTCTATTCCAAAATATGAATCGGACATACTATGCCATTGATTTGCAAACGATGCTTTGGGATGGGAAATCCGCAATATGTATTTCAAAGGATGTATCGCCCTGAAGGCAATTACAACTATTAGTAAAGCCACAGACGTTTTACAAATCTTTCGAAGGGTTTTATGGATTTTTCTTTCGTGGCAAACACTAAATCCTTCTTCAACTTGCGATACCATAGTTCTTAATTCTTTGGCTCTTTTGCCACGCATTCAAGAGAAGATAAAAAGCTACAAGCAAGTTGAGAGTTTTTCTGGACAATGATGATGCTGGACGAAAATCGTTTGAAGTTTTGGAGCATTTTTGCCCATCTATCATAGACGGTTCTGTTCGCTATCGAACTCACAAAGATATCAATGAATGGCTCGTTGCTCAATCCAAAGTGAAAGAGAAACAGCCGTTATTACCGACCACGAAACGTGGCATCTGAAGATAGCTTGTATCTGGGAAGCAAGTTTGTGTTTTGAGTATCTCAAAAACCTACTTGCTCCCCAAGTTGGGAGGACAAATCCCGCTGGTCTCATCAAAAATAAAAATATGGAACAGAAGAATAAAGGTGGGCGACCAACCAAGACTTTTATCAGAGAAAGCGGAAATATCAAGTGCTTCTTCGGCTTAACACAATGGAGTACTACACCTTGTTGGGAAAAAGCACGTGAAAGCCTCTATTACTCGTACCGAGTTTTTGCGACAGCTCATCACAAAAGCAGAAGTCAAGGCACGCATCAAACCCGAAGAGATGCAACTCATCCGCACAGTCTCAGGTATGGCAAACAATCTCAATCAGATAGCCCATCGACTCAATGCCTTTGGCATTTATGCACTCAATGAAGACTTGAATGCACTCAAAGTCCTCATCCATGAACTCATCAAAACGCTTGAAACCATGATAGCTAAGATTATCAAAGGCGCAGACTTCGGAGGAGTTATCAATTATATGCTTAGCAAAGAGAAAGGAAAAGCTAAGGTTTTAGCGAGTAATAATATTGGTTTTATCGACCAAAACCTATGCGCTCACGAGTTCGCCCTTCAAGCCTCTATGCGCCCGAACGTGCAGAAGCCTGTTTGCCACACGATACTCTCGTTCTCTGCCAGCGATGCCGAGCGATTGACAGATGATGTGATGGTGAAGATTGCCAATGAGTATTTAGCGAAAATGGGCATGGCGATACGCAGAGCCTTATCGTAAGACACAGCGACCGCCAGCATCCGCACCTGCACATTTGCATCAATCGCATTGGCAATGATGGCAAGACCATCAGCGACCGCAATGAGAAATACCGCTCTACGAAGATTTGCCGAGAACTGACTGAGCGTTACGGTTTGACACTTGGCGAAGGGAAAAAGGCGGTAAACCGCCAACAACTGAGAGGCGAAGACAAATTGCGCTATGAGATATTCGATGCCATCAAGGCAGTGTTGCCCCAATCGAAAAATTGGAAAGTTTTTGTTGCTGGTCTGAGAACAAGGTATTACCACTCGTTTCAAGACGAAAGGCAATACGGATGTTGTGCAAGGAATCATCTTTGAAAAGGGTGGTTGCAGTTTCAGTGGCTCAAAGATAGACTGTTCCTGCTCTTTCTCGCGCCTCAATGCAGAGATAGAGCGAAACATTCAACAGGCACAGCAACATCTATCGAAAGAGCCAATGGCACATTTGATAGATGAGAGCGGATTTGCAAGCGACTTATCCGATGCACTGGCGAAGTCTTTACGATGCCAATGCCCAGCGGAAGTGTGGACGTTGATGAACTTCGCTTCCAAAAGAAACTTCGCAACAGAGCCAACCGCAAACGTAGAATTTAATTATCTCAAAAATTAAAACTGTATGAACAACGAAATAGCCCCCTGTTCTCGACATTCTCGAAGAACTCAAACAAGACTGCAAATCCATCAGTAAGGGCGCAAGAAGAACTACGCACCACGCTTGCAGAACAGCCTGCCAACTCAACAGCAGCGCGCACCACAACGCAAGAAACTGTGCAAATTCATCTCCAAAGAGACGCAAGCTAAAAATCAAAGAGACACCAACTTTTTGTTTTGGAGGCACTCTCGCAATCAAACAAGAAACTCGACCCGAAGTTTGAAACCTTGCAACAGCTCATCAAAAGAGCAACAAAAAGTCCGTAGAATACAAGAACTACTCTCTATTTGCAAGCATTCAATTAGCCGAACGCATATTGCTCCTGTTAGTTTGCGGCTTGGTTATGGTCAGTTGCTGGTTCTTTGCTATGGGAGCCAACAAACTGCAAATTGCATCCGATTACGACCTCCGCTACCGCTACCTGCGTATGCAAGGCAAAGCCACAAGCAAAGACTTCGTGCATCTCGACAGTCTTTTGTCACGCATCGCAATCCCAAAGTCATTCGGCAGTTGGAGCAGAAGGTTATCGATTACGAGCAAGCCCTGCAACGGCAAGCGGAACTAATAGAACAACAAGAGCGTATCAAAGGTGAGCAAGTGCAACTTAAAAAAACGACTTCATCAATAGTCATAAAAATAAAAATCCTGCAAAGTAAATAAGTTTGTTGCAGGATTTTTATTTTGTATAATCATTAATCATAGACTGTTACCTAAAAATTCTATTGTTTAATCTCTAGTATTTGTCTGGGTATAACCAAATGTCATCTGGAGTGTCAAACATAGATAGTGCAATTAAATGATTAGCAAATAAAGTTTTTCTTTACCATATAGAGGATACTTTTCAATTAAATTAATACAAGCCTTACTGTCATAGATATTTATATTTTGAAGGTTTTGTCGCATCTGTTCTCTGAATTTAGAAGAAAAATTATCAAGGATTCCTTGTCTTTTTTTAATTCCTTTATACAAAACATGAAAATTCTCAACTGTATGATTGTGTTCTATTTTTAATATCTCGTATTGGTCAGACGATAACTTATTTTCAATTTTTTCTTTGATTTTTCACAAATCAATGTTGGTACAAGATTATATGACTTGTCCTTTTCGCTCCATTTTATAGAACTTTACATCTCTATTTTCTAATTTTTTTCTATAATTTGTGCTTGATATTGTTTTATCCATGTTCAAACCGAAAATAAATAGCTTTTTAGAGCAAATGGATTATACTTCTTCATTCCGTAGTTTGTGTATAGAAGTCTTATCTCTTTCTCGTATTGCCATACTAGCGACTTGGTGCCAAACAATTTAATAATGAAGTTTGGGCTTTTTATGTCAGTTATCTCTATTTGTGGAGGTTTTTCAGAGTAGTTTATTGTCATACGATTAACATCTAATGAAAATTTCTCACTATCCTCTAATTTTTCAACATCATAAGCGATACAAAAAGCCCTTATGAGAATTAGCATAGTGAGCCCACATTAATTCATTATCAGGGAAATCTTTATCAGATGTTGATAGAGAATATATTCCCAACTTATCTCTAAATGCCATCAGTTCTTTCCAATTCTTTTGTATATCACTAATGTTAACGTTGAAAACTTGGTTGAAAATAGGCAAAAACTTTACTGATTTCATCTGTATAAAGTTGCTTCAAATGGATCATTCAAATTACGAAATGATGAAGCCCATATTTCATCGTTTAAGAGCGATTCAATGTCGCGAGTACTATCTTTGCCTTCAATAGCATTAGCTCTATATTTATATCCAATCATATTAATCTGTTATTTATCTTGCTCTACAATCTTAGTTAGTTCTTCCTCGACTTCTTCAATTGTAGGTAAGGCAGACTTCAAATTGTCTGGAATAGCCTTTGTTAGTTGATAATCGCTAACACCGATAGGCTGGTCGTAGCCAGAGAGGGCATATTGCGCCACTACTTTGTCGCCACCATTGCAGAGGAGCAAGCCGATTGTCTTGTTGTCGTGTTCGCCACGGAGGGTATCGTCCACTACATTGATGTAGAAGTTCAGTTGTCCCATATATTCGGGCTTTGAATGGGGTCGCTTTAAGTTCGATAACTACGTATGCGTGTAGTTGGATATTATAGAGAATAAGGTCGGCATGAAATCAGAATCGCCCACTTCGAAAATGCTTTCTGCTGTGCAACAAAAAGCAAAGCCATTACCCATTTCAGAAGATACTTGGTAATGTGTGAAACCAATTGCCGTTCAACGTCTCGTTCTGCCATTTTATCTGTTTGCCCCATCATATCAAATATATAAGGGATCCTTCATCAGATAATTGGCAAGGTCGCTTTGTGGTTTGGGTAATCGTACTGAGAAGTTGCTCACTTTCTTTGCCGTAATCTGCCGAGCGAAAAGGTTGGTTTCAATTTGCATTTGCAGAACATTGCTGCTCCAACCATTGGCAACTGCCTGTGTGATATACCAATAGCGTTCACCTAAAGGTAGTTTGCTATTAAGTAAAATTACATGGCTTGCCCAGTTGGTGCGAACAATGGCAGATTGCTTGAAGATATCCCCTATCTTACTAATGTCGCTGTGATAGATAGCCGACAGCATTTCAGAAATCTCTCCTAATTGCGCAACAGGGCTGTTGCGTAATTATATTTCCTTGAATATCTGTGGCTTTGCATTTGCGCAAGAGGCTCTTGCGTAAATTGATTTAGTTTGCTCGTTAGTTGTAATACATTATTAACCGAAGGGCTATTAAGCAACTCTTCAACCTTACCCATTTCCGTTAGAACCTCCATAGGATAAGCCTTTGCAAACTGGCACATATAGATAAGATTACGAGTGGAATACCCTTCTTGTCTGGATATTTAGAACGTATCGCATTAGAAAGGTTGTCAATGACTTTCTTTCCCTCAACCTTCTTTCTTTTTGGAGATAGAGAATAAAAGTGTCCTACTTTCCAATAGTGGAAAAAGCATTTCTGCATTTGCAGAGGCTATCATGCGTACTTGCGTATGCTCAAGGTCAGAACCGATGGCTCGAACAACAAGAGATAAATCTTGTTTCTCTGCTTTTTTTATTTCTTGACTCATATTGTTTCGGTGTTATAATTGATTGAATTTACTCATGGCATTTGCCTTAATATCGTCTGCAATATCTATGTGAGTTTCATAGCCTTGTAATCACTATGCCCAGTCCATTTCATAACTACTTGCGGAGGAATCCCCAATGCAAGTGCATTACAGATAAACGTTCTACGACCAGCGTGTGTTCCAAGCAAGGCATATTTAGGTGTAACTTCGTCAATGCGCTCATTACCTCTATAATAAGTTTGGCGTACGGGTTCGTCAATACCAGCCAATTCTGCCAACTCTTTAAGATAATCGTTCATTTTCTGAGTTAGTAATAACAGGTAACACCTTGTCATCTTCAAATGCCACATCCTTGTACTTGTCAAGAATCGCTTTGCTGTGGTTGTTCAGCTCGATAATCAGGCTATCGGAAGTCTTGACCGTTGTAACTTCAATATGGTCGCCTTTAATATCGCTTCTGCGGAGATTGAACACATCCGAATAGCGCAAGCCTGTGAAAGCATTGGAAGAGGAATACATCACGCACACGTTCGAGAGCCTGCTTGTTGAAAGGGATTTTGAACTCTCGGAGACGGTTGAGTTCGTCCCAAGTGAGAAAGATGATTTTCTTTTGGGTACTCTTGAGTTTAGGCTTATAACTATCGTAGGCGTTGTTTTTGATGCACACCTTTCTTGAAAGCCCAGCGCAAAAACCATTTCAAGAAACTCAATTGCTTTGCCAATGGTTGTGTTACGCTATCTCCTTTACATCACGCAGATAACCCACATAGTCATTCAAGCCTCGCTCATCAAAGAACTCAAAGGTAAGTCCTCCACGAAAGTTGGTCAAATGATTTTTCACGGCTGCAAATTTCTCAAACGTGGAGTCCGTCCAATTGTTCTGACGTCCACAATCCTCGACAAAATCATCAAACACCTGAAAGAAATCACAAGGCAACGCTTCTTTCTTTGGCTTAGGTTCTTCGCTCACAGGTTTGCGCAAAGCATTGAAAACCTCCTTTATCTGTTCGGGCGTTGGCATTACGTCCTCTACCTCAAACCTCTTAAAGATTGACTGTATTTCCGTGTAATACTCCAAGAGCGAAGCATTGATTTCAGAAGCCGATTGTTTTAACTTGTTGCTACAACCATTCTTCACACGCTGCTTAGCTGCATCCCACTTAGCTGAATCAATGCGATAGCCAGTGGTGAACTCAATCCGCTTGGACGCAAAATTAACGCGCATACGAATAGGCACGTTCTCTGTGATAAGAACTCCGTCCTTCTTCCTGCTCTCCAACGTGAAGATGATGTTCCGTTTGATATTCATACCTTCGAGTGTATTATTTTATACACCCAAAGTTACACCCTAAAAATGATATTACCAAAGATTTTCCGTGAAATCTCATTTTATTAACATTTTGCGCAAACTACTATATTACAATAGATTGATACGATTTGATAGTTTGTGATAGTTCGAGAGAAAGAGCCTCTCTCTCGCTAATAGGCTTTAAAAGGTCTTCACAAGAGTCTTCATTTTAGCCTTCAAAGAAATTAGATAATCGTTGTAAAAATCAAGGTTTTTTACAACGATTTTTCTTTGTATATACCTTTATCGCCTGACGGCATAACCCTATGTTTTGACAATCATCATTCGGTCAAATTCTGCTACATAAACTGCTACACAAAAAATGTAGCAATAAAAAATGTAGCAATGACGGGATTTTGAATACCAAATTGAAGGCATCAATTCTTTCTGTTTCAGTATTATTGCTGTCCGGTAAAACTTAAATAACATATAAATCCTTGCGGAATTGTCTTTATATAGGTAATTCCGCATTCTTTTTTGAAATCCAAGCCCCCTAATCAAATAAGTCAAGTTCTTTTGGTGGTGAATTTGCCTTTTCAGCTATTATGATGAGTTCATCATTTTGTGGATTTTCCATAAATGAGATGAAATCAGTGTAATACATCAGTGTGAGCCTCAGCATGGTTACCAGCTGCGAGAAGGATACGTGTCTTTTTATCATTCTGGAGATAACGGTACAAAGCAGATTGGCAATGAGTACCACCCATGTCTGTATCTGTATGGCATTTACACTGTCACCATAGAAGAAATGCAGTGGGAAGTTCTGTTTGAGCTGCTTGTAAAGGGACTCTATAGCCCATCTTCGCTTGTAAATCTCCTCAAGGTCCTTTACATCAAGCTCAAGGTTATTGGTCAACAGGACAACTGACTTATGTGAGTTGTCACTCCACAGTTCCACTCGTCTTGCCTGGTGTCTTATCTCCCCCTTCTCAAAGACAATCTTCTTGTCTGTATGTGTAACCAATCCATCAGGGCTTACATAGGTTACTGAGGACAACTCCGTATAGGTGAGATTCTTCTTCATCTTGGTCACATAGCATACCCCTTCCTCTGTAAGTCGCTGGAACTGTGCATAATCAACGTATGCTCTGTCCATGGTAAGGGTAGCATCCTTAGGAAGATGCACTTCTTTAAGTAGATAATGATCATGCGTGGCGGCAGAGGTAAGCTGTACGACCATGGGAACGCCAACATGATACTTCATCACCGTATGAACCTTCTATACTGCCTTTCTTCTTACCACTCTTGGGGTGTCTGCCTACACCCTTGAGTATGTTGTCAAAAAGGGTAATCGTAGTTGAATCCATCATATACAGTAGCTTTTTCCCATGTCTTCTGTTCACCTTTTAGGGCGGCTGTCCGATAAAAAGAACCATAACGCTCTAAGAGGTACGCATAAACGCTTGCAAAGAACTCTTGTGGACGATGCTTGTTGGCATCAGCAAGCGTACTACGACGGACGACATAGTCGATGCCAAGATGATGCAGTTTGTTTACTTCAGCCTTCATGCCTATCTCCACTTCCCTGAAGAGAATCAAAGTGTTTGAGAACACCGAAAAAGCATTATGACAAGGTGAGTCCACCCATCAAGACGCTTCCACATAAGCCTCACTTCGGGGTGTTTCAAGACTGATTTGCTTTGATTTGTTGCTTATCGAGTAATTTTATTACCTGATTATAGACCGGCTGTCCGATAAATGTGTACTTTTGCCCATGTTATTGAAGTTTTATCGCAGAAACAAAAGTAATAAAAAGGGCTGAAATCCAAATACGGATTTTAGCCCTTAACTTTTATTATGTGGAAAAAGGTTTTACTGGACAGCAATATATCTAAATACTTTTTGTACCTTTTATGGCATGAAACAAAAGATATCCTCTCCAAGTTTTGCTGATATATTTCTTGGCCAAAGAAAGGTTTAGTAGACATTCTTTTCCCCAATAAATACAGTTTTAATTGGGTACCTATTCGTGCTATAATCGAAGTAGCTTACACCAAAGGCTATAATTCTACCAGTCATCCTCGGCTATGACAGTCTTGTTTTATCTAAGATTGAATTGCTTTGCACCTGGTACTGTCTGAGTGACGGAGAGGTTGAAAGATCAGGTTAACGACCGGCTTTCCTTTAGTCGTTTTGCAAGTCTCGGAATGGAAGATACTGTTCCCTGACAGTACTACCGTGTGTCGTTTTCGTAATGTCTTAGTTGAGGCGGATTTATATGACACGCTCCCTTGACGAGTTTAACAGGCAATTGGAAGTTAAAGGTGTCATTGTCAGCATGGCGCAATTGTTGATGCAAGCATTACGAACACCCCTGTCGCCCCGCGGATATAAGAGTTATGAGGTCGTTGAGGATAGAAAAAGATGATGATAACATGGAGGCTCTGAAAAAGCAATGGTCAAAGAAGTCGTCAAGCCTAATGTGGATGCGGAAGCTCGTTGGATAAAGAAGATGGGAAAAACTCCATTCTGGTTACAAACGTCACACGGTAACGGATGAAATGGGATGGTACTTGCTGAAGAAACAACAGCAGCAAAATGAAAGTGATATTAAACACTTGGAAACTCCTTTGAAGAAAGCCAAACTACCACGAAAGGCACTTGTCTATGCGGATAAAGGATACGACTCTGCTGAGAATAAGGAAACCCCTCAAACGTATGGGACTCAAAAGCCGCATCATACATAAGGGAACAAGAGGACATGAGATTAGCGAAAGACAGCAGAGGGTCAATAGCGCTATAAGTAAGATACGCTACAAAGTAGAGCGTACCTTTGGTTCTATGCACAGATGGTTTGGTGCAGGAATAGCAAGGTATGTCGGACTCTCAAAAACACATGCACAGTCATATAATGGAGTCAATTGCCTACAACTTATACAGGACACCGGGGATTATTGTGTGTAATTGTATCAAATAAGTGTGAACACACCCATAAAAGAGTGTGTTTACACTAAAAATTGCCTCATAAAGACATCCGTTGTTTATAAATATTCACTCATTTAAAGTTATAGAGATGAAAGTTGAGTGGGTGAAAAGGTTTTTGCAGAGGTCTCGTTCTATGTAATTAACTTTGACGATCCGAGGAAATCGCATCGGTGCAATCCTATCAATCCTGCCTTTATGACGGATATATCAGACGCATACGAAAGTGCCTATACAATTATGCTCAACTTGAATCGTTCGTGGATTCAGAAGAGGGGTGATTTCTTTGTGGAATCGCCTATTATTCTATTGGCAGCCATCATCTGGTTTCTGAAAAATTTATGAGAACGGAAAGTATTGCACCTTTCCTCATGCCATCGAGTTCCTGAACCGCCCCTACGCACAGATATTCCCGATACTCACCTCCTACGATGAACTTGCCAACTACCTTTCTCCCTTCATGGATGCTTGGGAGGGCGGAGCGCAAGACCAGTTGCAGGGACAGATAGCCAGTGCTAAAATACCACTGTCTCGTATGATAAGCCCTGCTCTCTATTGGGTGATGACGGGCGATGATTTCTCACTTGACATCAATAACCCTAATGAGCCGAAAGTCCTTGTTGTGGGTAACAACCCCGACCGTCAGAATATCTATTCGGCTGCACTTGGACTTTACAACAGTCGTATTGTGCAGTCTTTATCAACAAGAAGAAAGCAACTCAAATCCTCTGTGATTATCGATGAGTTGCCGACAATTTACTTTTCGTGGACTTGACAACCTCATAGCTACTGCACGAAGCAATAAAGTTGCTGTATGTTTGGGCTTTCAGGACTTCTCACAACTTACCCGTGATTATGGCGACAAGGAAAGCAAGGTAATACAAAACACCGTTGGTAATGTATTCTCGGGGCAGGTAGTTGAGAAACAGCCAAAACGCTCTCGGAACGCTTTGGCAAAGTTCTTCAACAGCGCCAGTCGATGACCATCAATCGCAATGACAAATCCACATCTATTTCACTCAGATGGATAGCCTTATCCCTGCATCCAAAAATCAGTAACCTTACGCAAGGAATGTTTGTAGGTGCTGTGTCCGACAATTTTGATGAGCGTATTGACCAGAAGATTTTTCATGCAGAGATAGTGGTAGATAGTGCCAAGGTGTCTGCTGATATGAAAGCCTATCGGCCTATTCCCGTGATTGCAGAGTTCAAAAATGAAGATGCATCCGATAATCTGGGAGAGACTATCAGGCTCAACTATTGTACAGTGAAACAGGGAATACTCTCGCTTGTAGAAGTAGAAATAGAGGATAAAAATGATCCTTCACTTAATTATCTGATAAAGCAATAATCATGAAAAAGAATATTTATATACACTAGTTCGGGATAAGATAATATACCGAAAAATTGATAATCTCATGTTTGTTGTATTGAGACCTCTGCAAAACTCCCCTATAATTTGTCTTTCTTAAATATTTTTGTACCTTTTATAGCATGAAACAGAAGTTATCTTCTCCCAGTTTTGCTGACCTCATTCCTTGGTCAAAAGAAAGGTCAAGCAGACATTCTTTTTCACAAATAAACACAATTATTGATTGGGCACCTATTCGTGCTATAATAGAAGTGGCTTATACAAAAAGGCTATAAGTCTACAGGCCGGGCCCAGCTATGACAGCCTTGTTTTATCTCAGATTGAATTACTCCGTACTTGGTATGGTCTGAGTGACGGAGAAGTTGAAGATCAGGTTAACGACCGCCTGTCTTTCAGCCGTTTTGCAGGTTTTGGCATGGAAGATATCGTCCCTGACAGTACTACAGTGTGCCGTTTTTCGCAATGTTCTTGTTGAAGCAGATCAGTATGATACGCTGCTTGCGGAGTTTAATCGGCAATTGGAGCTAAAGGATCATTGTAAAAGCGTGGTGCCATTGTTGATGCCAGCATTACGAATACTCCCCGCCGCCCCCTGTGGACGTAAGAGCTATGAGGTCGTTGAGGACAGAAAAGAGGATGAGAACATAGAGGCTTCTGAGAAAGCCATGCTCAAAGAAGTTATCAGCCTAATGTAGACACAGAAGTCTCGTTGGGTAAAGAAGATGGGAAAACTCCACTTCGGTTACAAGCGCCTTTACACGGTAACGGATGAAAACGGAATGATGCTTGCTGAGGAGACGACAGTAGCCAATGAAAGTGATATGAAACACTTGGAAACACCCCTGAAGAAAGCTAAATTGCCACGGAAAGCACTTGTTTATGCCGATAAAGGATATGACTCGATGGAGAACAAAGAAATCCTCAAACGTATGAAACTTAAAAGTCGTATCATGCATAAAGGGAACAAGAGGACATGAAATTGCAGAGAGCAGCGGCGCATCAACGTTGCGATAAGTAAGATACGCTACAAAGTAGAAACGCACCTTTGGTTCTATGCATAGATGGTTTGGTGCTGGAAATAGCAAGATACGTTGGACTTCAAAAAGCACATGCGCAGCATATTATGGAATCCATTGCCTACAACTTATACCGAACGTCAGGGGATTATTGTCGTCAAATTCTATCAGATAAGGGAAAAATACAAAAAAGAAAGGGTCTATTTTTGCACTAAAGTAGTCTTCTATAGCATCAGTTGCTTATAAATATGCACTCATTTAAGGTTATAGAGATAAAAAAATTGAAAAATGTGGCTGGTTTTTGCAGAGATCTCGTACCGTAAGAGGCAGTAATGTCCTGTTCTTTCCCAGACTTCGCTCGGCTTATCCCCTTCATGGGAATTAATATCGGGAACGTTATTCATCTTTAATTCGTGTGATAAGTCCATTCTCTATATGATTTTTAAGATATTTTTCTTCAAATATTCCCGCACCGTTATGATAACTCCACAAAGGGCTATAGTCGATTAATTCTGCTCTATTTTCTATATCCAGCCCTGTAATATATATATGGTATCTATCTCCATGAAGAGTTCAACAGATCAGCCAACATCAAGACGGCACTTATCGGACGTTCAAAGCCAATATCCTTTATCGCTACTTCATGGTCGATAATTTCTACGGTGTCATACTATCGATCCGTTAAATATAATTTCCACTCTTGAAAGCGTTCAGTACCAATACCTGTGCATAAAAATGTTTCTAGCTCTTTTTATATCATCTTTGTTTTCACCGCCTTTGAAAATATTTTTAAAAACGTTATTGGCTCCCAAGTAGATACCGTCGATTCGATAGCCAGTATTCCCAAATTATTCATTCGGCTAATTCTAAGCACATAGTCGAATGAATCAATAATCATGTAATCCTGTCCTATAAACGGTTTTGTTTCCAACAAGAATAAGCCGTCCTTCAAACTCCATGTCTCAATGTATTTTTAATTGAATTGTATTCATCCCGCATATCTTAATCAATTCGCCTACATAGACTCTCTTTCATCGCCTCGAGAGTCGAGTTTACCCCCGTGGATGATGTAAATGAAACAACGGGCCTTCTATACGTTGTGTGGGTTCCTCTAAATTTCCATTCGCTTGAGGCGCTCGGCATCTTCGGGTCCCCAACCGTAGAAATTTTCGTTTTCCCCACCCCCTTTTAAATAGCGTTGCTTATTTACGATAAATGCTCCTCCAACTGAAGAACGCCCCATTAAAAAGGCTCCTTTTCCCATCGAAGTTTTTATCCTTTTAAAAGGATATGACATCATTTCTCGCGTTTTTCACTTTGTGCAGGACTTAAGATTCAAGATTGTCTCCGCACGTATATGGCTGTTGATTCCATCCTAAAATGGGTATTGAAATGACTTCTCAGTCGATCTAACATATACCTACTTGACAAAAACGTAGAAGGAGATACATATATCTTATTTGTTTCTGCTGGTGCGATGAAAGGGATATTTCGTTTTTCTTGCTTATATAAAGACTCCAAACGTTCTTGTGCAATCTGTTTATATCTGTTTTTTTCTAATTTGAAAACAATTGTATCGCATTGTGCCAACACAATATTTGTAGAGTAAAGAATACTAATGATTACGAAAAATCTTTTCATACTAATATACTCCAAATAATAAGTGAAACATTTTAAAACTTGTAAACCTTGTGGTTGGCCCACCTGGATTCATTACATTAATGATAAGTTTGCCGTTACTCGTATATTTTAACTCTATTTACAACTGTAATAAGATAAGAGAAGAAACACGTCCTGCCTCATTTGGCTCCCCTACGGCCAATTCTCGTCAATATGTTGCTGATTACCAGTATTCTATTTTTCTTTTTAGGAGCGTTTTCTTTCCTTCTTGAGTAGCATAATAACTCTTCGTCCAATTTCCTTTATTGTCAAAAATTAGAATATGTGAGTTGCACTTTATTTAATTCATTGTCAGCATAGGGAACTATATCGCTCAAAAACTGATATATCATCTGATTTTTATCTCGTCTGTTAACCTCCCCATTTTTGTCATAGGAATAGAATACACTGTCTGTTCCATTGAAAAACTTGGTTTCAGAATCTTCTGTTTCTTTTTCATTATAATAATAGTTCACTTTCGAGACTTTTGCCATTTTCCTTTTTGCCAGGCAGTTGCCTCTTCATTGCTTATCAGCAAATCGCCGTCATATACAAAGTTGTCAATATATAATGATACGGTATCCGAACCATTCATATACACCCTGCGTTTGTAACATTTTTCCAGAAGGAGAAAAGTAGTCTTCGCATTTCTTCACCAATTTGGGGTAAGGGAGTACTTATATCTGTTATACTTGTCACCACGACACTGTCCGTAATCCGATAATCATATACATAATCAGACTTCAATTTTCCTTTATAAAAGTTCCAACTCACGAATAAGAGAGCCTTGTCTGTCGAAATGACAAACAATCCTCCATTTGTCGTGTGTTGTTGTGGTAATTTTTCTTACCCCTGTAACACTTATACTGTTATTACAGTCCACTTCCAGATTCGAAGGATACCCAGGAACAACAATTCCTGCAAATAAAAAGATAAGGTAAAATAAGTTCTCCATTTTGCACTTTTTAGTTGATTATTTATTGGCAAGCGCATTGTTTACGCTGCCAAAAAATATGATTCTATGGTGTGACAATTCTTATGTAGCCATTATTGAATAACCTATAAGGCAATCTTTGCAGAGTTTTATGTAATGCATCCATCACTTGTATATTTATTCTAGTTCTGACTCCTGAACTTAGGGAGACGGTGTATCTGTTGTATTTTAATTCTATTCAAACCAACCGTATGCATTACACCCCTCATTATTGTAAGGTTATTGCAGCTGGATTACCTAATCGTCATCTGAGCTCCAAACTATATGCTCACCGTTAATCGTCTGAGGCATTATTGTTGTCGTTTTAAAAACTATATTCCTTTGCCAATTGAGCGAAATCAGCTCCTTGACTTTTTATCTGCAACAGAGACTGGATTTTCCGAGATAATCAGAAATAGACTCTAGAGTTTCTTGTGTGCATCCTACTTCTGGATTTGTTTGTGTTGATGAATTGGCAAATCTCCATGTGAGCAAAAGAATATTCTGTTATTGTCTGCCATGTTTCGCCACTCAAGAAATCGCGTCCATCAATCTTGCGGCATCAATACCATTCCAGAGGCCTCCAACAACAGCACCGACAAGCCACCTATCCTATACCGCCTTTTTAGACCATCAATACAGTGTGCATTGCCTAAGCCATTTTTTTCTATGACAGAATTTCCAAATCCTGTAGTAAAACCACTAGCGAAACCACCAGTACCGCCTATAGCTGCTCCTGAAACAAAACTCGTCGCAACAGTCTTTTGCTGCTGTAGTACCCTTGCAGTCTCTGCACTAAAGCTACCTCCCGCCATAGCAGAACTTATTCCAGCACCAACTCCAGCACCCACTGCTCCAGCAACGGCACCTGTGGCAAAATATCCGAGACCCTTTGCATTAAATTTAAATCCATGACTCGCCCAATTGACAACGCCCCCAATCACAGCACCTATTATAAGATGCCAGAACTCGCCATTCTCATCTACATAACACAATGGGTTGTTCATGCTGTAGCTATAGCGATTAAAACTTTGGCTTGCATCTGGCATTTGTACATATGGATCAGGGGCTTAAAAATCGGCCTAATGAAGCATCGTATAACCGAGCATTCATGTTTATCAAACAGAAATCTTCTAGATGTTCATGCCCAGTAAAGCCTCTTCCGATCAACAAAGAAGGAGCTTGGTCTTTCTCATATACAGCATATGTATTTGGATTACGCAGTCTTCCCCAAACATCGTAACTAAGTTCTTGAATAACATCTCCATTAATCTTTTGCTATATGAGTTATACTGCCCAAATGGTCTCTTATTATATTGTACAATACACCTGCCTGCCCATTGTTTTTGACATATACAACAGGAGAGCTATAATAGTCACCCCTTAAATATACACGCTCGACAGAACCTGAGGGTGTCTCCTCCAGTTCATAATTACCAGCAATATAATATTTCGTTGATTGAAGCTGACCATTTTTTGATATAGTCATCTTCGTTCTGTCATATTCAGAATTGTAGAAAAGTTGGGCAAGGGTAGCCGTCTTCTGAAATGCTGTTTGGACGGAAGAAAAGAGTAGTAAGTAACATCTGACTCGAGATTGTGCCTGTAGAGTTTGCAGATAGGCCTGTTACAGCATAAGGCTTGCTGGGCAGACTATAGTCATACGTACCTATATCACTTTTTCTTAGTGATGTTTCCGTTGTTATCATATTCAACGAGTTCATTGCCATACCCACTAAGTCTGTTAAGGTTGTCATACGAGAATAATTCTTCAAGTTTTTGCTTCCTATCCTTACGACTAAGCAGATTTCTTGTATTCTTGTCAAAGGATAAAGAAATATCCTGTATCACATTGGCATCAATACTTGCCTTGCGATATGTAGGCATTCCAAAAATTATCGTAGCCGTATTTTCGAGTGACACCACCAGTTATAACCTCTGTCGGTTTGCCAAAAGAATTCTCTTTTGTAAGTTTGTAAACCAATGTGCCATCATCCAGTTTTACATTAACAAGATACGAGTTCGCATACTCAAAATTCTCTTTAACCAGAACACCGGTTTTGTGAGGGTGTACTTTATGCTGGAAGGTTTGCCAGCTGAATACACAGCATCTTTTTGGAGCTCACTTGCCATCTTGTACATTTTCTCGACTTGACACAATCCGCCTATAATTATCAGTATGTATACGAACTTGATGTGCCATTGTCAGAAACTACGTTTATAAGCCTGGTTTCTTGAGTTGTAAGTGTAGGATGTTGTAAACTCAGGGGTATTTTTCTTGACAAGTCTATTGTATGGATCATACTCGTTGATGGTTGATTGGCCACTGGCGTTAGTATCCTTTATAAGATTTCTCTGTGTCATACTCGTATTCAGACGTGCTGAGGCTTGGATCCGTGAGAGAGATGCGTCTACGATAATCATCATAGGCGAAATGTTGTGACCACATTTCCTGGTGCCACGATTTCCATAGGGCTGACCATCAGCATGTAAGCTGTAGCCGATAGTTCCAGCTGGATCTGTAGCTGTGACCAGTTGCCCCAGACTGTTGTACGTCTTTAGTTCTAGCAATATTGTCCTCCCTCTGTTGTCACAGAGTTTTGTGAATATTGATAGGATGTCATCCGTCCAGGAGCCTCCTGTGACAGATACAAGTCTGTCGTAATTATCGTAAGAATAATTATTCCATAATGAAGGTGTATTGCCCTGTATATGGGAGAGACTGTTTAGTCAAATTGCCATATTTGTCATACACTTTTCTTGTAGAAACAGTTGTGTTGTTGAACTGCTTGACTTGATTCCATACATCACGACCAAATGCGTCACATATCGTTACTGTTGTTGGGAGTGTAGTTCCAGAAACAGTAATCGCATATTTTGAATTACCATCAATATACCATGAATACGAGGTCGTCTTAGTGGTATTGTCAGGATACACGACACCTATCTCACGACCAAACTCGTCGTAAGTAAATTTTGTTATACCCCCTCGAAAATCTGTAGTGCTAAGGACTCTACCAAGTGCATCATATGAGTGTTTTTGTGACAAGACCGAGAGGACTGGTCGTCTGAATTATTCGCCCGTATGTATCATATGTATAAAGAGTCTTCTGCACATTGTTATCTGAGTACAGTCTGGTTGATACAGATGTTATATTTCCACAATTGTCGTACGAAAAGTTGTCTTGTTTTGCCTGTTTATTGTTAATTGAATGTACTTTAACTATAGGGCGATTGTTTCCCCATACAGGAACAAAGGTTCTGTCTACAAGTGAAGTGCCATTGGATGTTGTTGTTGTGGTTTTGTCTTTCAATACGCCAAGCATGTAAAGTTCTGTCAGATCGGTACTTGCATTATAGACACACTCTGTCTTCACGATTATATTGTCAGAATACTTTACAGTCTCTGACAATGGATAACCATATTCATCATATGTATAATCTGTGGAACAGTTTATTCCAGTCAGTTTGTTATTCTCTTCCTTATGCATCAGACGGATTTTTGTCGTCTTGTTTGGCAACATGGATGTAGAATAACCATATATATTCTTGGAGCTAGGAGTCTCTTCACCTACAAGAACACAATAGTTGTATGGCGCATAGGTCTGGGTGAATGACTGATGTCTACTGTTTACTGTACGAATCTGCTCAAATCCACGGAACCCGAGTCCTTGTTTGTGAACGACGGCATTGACGTATGAGTATGCATTGTAATCCAGAAGTTCATTATTCAGATATGTCTCGGAAGAAGCGGCAACTAACAAAGGCTCTTTTATATTAACATAAGGGAAAATAGCTCCATACCCATGCTGGAATACCCTTGTTCCAGTTCTGTAATAAACAGCTTTATCATCAAGAGAATGATAATATGTTTTTTTCTATCTGGCCAAGGCTATTAATTACTCCTGTGAGTTTGCTTGATTTGTTGTCATCTCTTGAGAAATGGTGTTTTACCGCTTTGCCCTCTTTAAGACTTATTAATTGTGTAAATGAGTTGTTGCTGTTCAAATTTGTGGGTACAATCACAGATGAGGGATTGGAGAAACTTGTGTATATTGTATTTCCTCCAAACACCTTATCATTAGATAAATAAAGTATAGAAACCATTTGTGTTGTATTTTATTACATCTGTAATTCCATCATTATTAATGTCCTGTGTAAGGAATTTGGAGTTGCCTTTGGTGTTATACGTACCTGCAACGCTTACCTTATCAAAAAGAACCATTTCCCATGGAATAGTATACATCCCAGGTAGAGCTCCATTGGTCGAATTATCTGGTGATACCAGCAAATCCATTAGACCATCACCATTGAATTCTCCAGTAAGCAACTCTCTGTTGGCAAGGTTTGCTTTTGTCAAAGAGGAATAAGTTGCGATTTTTCTAACGGACCATGTTGGACCATTGACATCAAAAAAGTATATATGGTCGTACATTTCTCATTAATATGACACAAATCAGTTTTTCCATCTCCGTCATAATCGAGCATGACAAGTTTGTCCGTATTGTTTGCGGCAGCTGTTGCATCCGACTGTTGTATTCCGACAAAATCAACGTTGAAATCTAATACATGGCTTTGGAACAACACTTCGTTGTTTTGCAAATCAAAAACATAACATTTGGAAGGCTTTTGTAGTATCCCCAAATGGGCGATGTACAGACATGGCAATAACTTCAATCTTGCTATCTCCTGTTGAAATCTCCGGTGTAATAGTATTTTGGCTGTATGCTATGAGCTCCATCAGCATCCTTATAGACTGTTGGAAAATCATACGTTCTTGTGTATAGTTTTCCCATTCCTGCGAAATGGGTCCGATATACGGAGAATGTCACTTTATCATTGTTGTTTTCAACTATGTTATTAATCTTTATAACATCTTCTTGCTGTTTTCCTTCAATATCTGCACAAAGAATATCGATGAACCCCTTTTTCTGTCAATAGATTAGGCATAGGCAATGACCATCCTTCATCCAAGGTGGTGTACAAGAATATCTTTTTCATCACCCTTATAATAGTTATCAAAACGATTTTGTGAATGTCGAAACATAGTCGAATGACGATAATGCTTCCAGTATGGATTTTTATTAGGAAGAGCAATAAGACCATCTTGACCATTGAAATAGTCAAATTTTCCTTTGATGACCTTAATCATGTTTGGGTCTGAAGAATTATACCATTCCATGAGCTGCGTCGTATCCTTTTCAAATGTTGTAGACACAGGTCCCCTGACCATAGTAGAACTCCAGCGGATTATAAGACGAATTCCCTGACGAATAGTTGATTTTTAGTAAGGAATGAATGTGAATTTACTACAGAATAGCTGAAACTGTAAGTGCATATCGTATTGCCACCTAATCTAATTGTAATTTCATCCAATAGGCTGTTTTCATATATTTTTAATTCCTCCACAATACATAGTAATGGGGTCTTGACGTGAAGTTTTGTATTTAAACTCCACAGACGAATTGTTATATGAAATCTTACTGATTACATAGTGATTATTGGAAAGATTGTAGGAGTAAGATATAACATTTCCATTATAATCAGTCAATGAAGTCAAAGGATAGCTTACGACTTTTTGGCTATTGGATTGAAAGCCATATACACCTTTAGCTCCATTCGGATAGAATACCTCGAAATATTTGACGTCATTATCTGTCCAGTATCCTTTAGCTTTTATATTTCCTTGTTCAGATTCGTACAATTGATAGTTAGAAATAGTATTCGTCTTAATGAGACGGATACCATCCAACACAAATGCATCTTGCATGTTCATTGAAGGACCTTGTGTTTTACCATCATAGTGGATTGAGTGGGCAGTACGGACAATCTTAGATAAGCCTCCTATATTCCATCCCATGCCCATAACAGAATTACCTTGCTGGCTATTATATGACAACGAAAGGGTAGGCTGATGGCCATTCATTCCCTTGCAGACACTGATAGGTACTTCATATGTACGTGCGCCAGTCTGACTGATGCCTGATTTTTATGGGAATTTCTCCGACCCCTTTCGATGTATCTATGGACTTGGTGTTTGGCACGTCTCGAGAGTCCCACAATTTTTACAGGCATCTTACTCCTGCTCTTCCTTAAAGACTTGTTGACGGTTAATGCAGGAGTCTCTTCTTTGTATGCGATGACAGGAGCATACAAAGCTTTGTATATGGAGTCCTCATACATAGAATACTGTTCGTCATTCCAGTTGACAAATCGTTCCTGTTCGTTTTGCGCATGTATACAAACTTTTTGTATGCACAAAAAGCAAAATACCAAATAAATTTTTTTCTCATATTCAGTTCGTTTTAATTATTTTCCATGTACTTTTCTTTCCAGCTCATAGATATAACCAACACGTACAGTCCATTAGGCTGATTGGTTATATCTACGTCAACATAACCGTTGTTGGATTTATATGTTCCAACAACATGTCCAGCTCGAGGAAAAACTTGAACTGTGAACGTAAGTCAGCATGTGACACTCCAACCTTAAGATTTCCTTTGGTTGGATTAGTACACCTTAACCTCTACATCGTCAAGCATATCGGAATATACCTTTTTCCGTCTGAAGTAGGAAAGCTTTTGGGCTCCGGCTTTCTGTTTTGCTAATAACAATTTCTCGCTTAACCCGATTACCTGCCTCATCGTAAGCGAAACGAACACTTTGGCTGAATCCTCTACATGAGAGAATGCAAAAGCCCAATAATATGAGTATTTTTCATGAATAAAAATTATATAAAAACAGTTTAGAAAATCCTCGCCGTCATTGCTGCCGTAGTAATACTCGATAGCACCACTACCGTCCTCACGAAGATCAATCTGCCGTTACGGTTGTAAGAAGAGTTGATACCACAGTAATGGTACTTCACGTTATTTTCCAGATGGTCGGGCGATGGGAGTAAATATCGTCTCATGGGCCTGTAAAATTAATAAGCATTAAAAAGTGGATAACTCAGAATGTGCAATAAACCTATATGGCTGAAATTATCTTGCCCTAATTTCAGCCAACACTCAAACGCCACGAATAAGAAGGATATATTCCGTAGACGGAGAGTGAAATCCATTCAAAGAATGAGTTACGACCATAAGCCTGTTTATTAGTTATATCCTCATTGGCAAATGTATATAACTTTCTTGAGAAATCCAAAGAAATCAGAATTTATTTTTTTGAAGATTTTTGTTTTTATTGCACCATATTGCATCTTATGGGCTATTTGAGAAGGCTCTGTTTTCATAGTTACGACACTCAATTAGAACTGACTTGTTATATTCTGATTATCAACATCTTATCGATATTAACATCTCATCGAAAAGGACTATGAAGAGAATTTTAACTAAGATGTAAGAAATTCAAAGTTTATAGTCCAATTTCTTCCCGTCCACTTTGTTTTCTACGAGAAAATTGCTATCTTTGCAGCATTAACAGAAGGTTCTTTGAGACATTGCAGAATAAAGAATTGGAAAGAAACTTGCTCGTTTCTTATTCGTTCCCCCTTTAACACATATCCTTCTCAGACGTCTAATAATCAGGATTTTACTATTCGTGAAATGATTTTATGCGGAGATTTGCGATTTTCGTACAGCCAAGGACATCGGTATTGACAGACCGGAGAAGAATGAGATACTGCATAACATACCACCGACACCCGAACAGGAGGTCTTTATCGGAAAGTTGATGGAGTTTGCCAAAAGTGGTGATGCCACGATCTTGGGACGATCACCTCTGAGTGAGAGCGAGGAAAAAGGCAAAGATGCTTATTGCAACCGACTACGCCCTGCAAGATGAGCCTTGATTTACGCATGATAGATGAAAATGCTTACTCGGATCATATCGACAACAAGGCAAGTCACTGTGCCAAGATACTCAATGACTATTACCAAAAAGTACGATGCACAGAAAGGGACGCAGTTTGTTTTCTCAGACTTGGGTACTTACAAGCCCGGTGGAGACTTCAATGTCTATTCGGAAATCAAGCGCAAACTGGTGGAGGACTACCATATACCGTCTTACGAAATACGCTTTATTCAAGAGTGCAAGAATGAGAAGGCAAAGAAGGCGATGGTAGATGCCATGAACCGTGGTGATATTCGCATTATCTCTCGGTTCTACCTCTATGTTGGGTACTGGTGTGAATGCCCAGCAACGTGCCGTTGCGGTCCATCATTTGACACGCCTTGGCGACCTTCGGACTTAGAGCAGCGTAACGGACGAGCTGTGCGCAAGGGAAACCTTATCGCTAAAGAATTTGCGGACAACAAAGTTGATGTGATTATCTATGCCGTGGAACGTTCCTTGGATAGCTACAAGTTTAACCTGCTGCACAACAAGCAGCTGTTCATCAATCAGCTGAAGACGAATACGCTTGGCAGTCGTACCATTGATGAAGGGTCGATGGATGAGGACAGCGGCATGAACTTCTCAGAATATGTAGCGGTGCTTTCAGGCAATACCGACCTTTTGGAGAAAGCAAGACTGGACAAGAAAAATCACGACCTTGGAATCAGAGCGCAAGAGCTTCCTTAGGGAACGTGATGCAGCAAACGGCAAGTTGGCAGAGATTGAGAGTTCTGTATCCTTCCATTCGGACAAAATCAAAGAGGCACAGTCTGACTTAGCTCTCTTTGAGAAGCGTGTGGAGCGTGATGATGAAGGTACACCTATAAATAAACTGACTATCAAAGGTGTGGAAGGCAGCACCGACATCAAGGTCATTGCTGCACGCTTGCAGGAGATAGACGAGAAGGCACGCACCAAAGGAGAGTACAACAAAATCGGTGAAGTTTATGGTTTTTCTATAATGGTCAAGACAGAGAGCACTTCCAAGGACTTGTTCGACTGCTCGGTGAACCGCTTCTTTGTGAAAGGGCAGGAGTCTATCTACTACACTTACAATAACGGTAAGTTGGCAACAGACCCGAAACTTGCTGCACAAACTTCATTAATGCCTTGGAGCGTATTCCAAAGGTAATAGAGTCGCATGAGAAGGAAATGGCAAAGGTTTTGGCCAACAAAGACGTTTACACTAACATTGCTAACAGTTCTTGAAAAGAGGACGAGCTCTGCTCACTCAAAGGGCAAGCCGCTGAGTTGGATAGAAAGATTGTCCTTACCCTTACTCCACCTGATGAGGAAAAAGGGAGAAAAAGGGGAAATGAAGAAGGAAAATATTTATCCGACAACAATTACCCTGCCAAAATAAAGAATGAGAACAATCCAGTCCAAGATAAAGAAGAGGATATCCGTTTACATAGAGTTTCAGACCCAAATGGAAGACTAAACACATGTCATGGGTTAATAAAAGTCAGACATCCGTACTGAATGTCTGACTTTTATCACTATACCTGCAAATAACCTTTTAGCTTATCTATTCCCTCTTTGTGCTTATCGGGAGTCTGCTTCTTGAGTTTACCTATATTCAGTAATTTCCATTGTACAGATGGATATAGGCTTAAATCACCTGCACAACATTTATCCCACTGTGGTGTTCCATCCTCAAAGGAAACGAGGAAATCTCTTGTCTGTATTTGTAAGGCAGTCATTTACCTTTTTAATAATGGATTCACGAGCCTGCTCATAGTCTGTATAGGTAAATGGAATATCTGACATTCCCTTGAATTGGTTTTTCAAGTGCCTCCTCTTGGTTTATGTTATTAGGAAACAAGGATTCCACGATAGGCTTGTCGCTCCCAATAAAACATAAGATGAGCCCTGTCTTTTACACTTTCAAGCGTTTGGTCTTTCATGTATTTGCAGTCAAACATGTCACGTGGGTGCTGCCGGCTGAGGGCGGCTGCAATCTTTCCCCATAAAGTTGGAGCATAGGGAACTATACGTGCCTTACAGCTGGCTTTGGAACTCTTCCTTCGCTTTTCGGACAGAGTTCCATAATTTCAACCTCTCCAAGTATACCCCGTTTTGTACCATTTACCTCTATTTTCACCGTAGCACCATCATGCGTGCACTGCAATTTCCACACTTCGGATTTATGTTCCACATGTATTCCAGGAATGGCACGTTCTATACTTGTTTTCAGTTTTCCGAGATGTTGATTTATCTTTTCCAAACTCGCCGTGCGTGGCTCTATCGGAATATAGGTAAGGTCAATATCAACCGAGTAACGCGGCATATTCTGGTGGAACAGGTTAATAGCCGTACCTCCATGAATAGCAAAGTCCGTTATCTTGTAAAACCAAAGGCAGAATACGTAGTAACAATGCCACCTGTTTTTTTATATTGTCGATCATTCATAATCGTTTAATTCTTTTGGTATAATCATCTTATATTTTGCTGATATATATACCAGATTTGACGAGTTGAGTTTATGTGTCCCCAAATCTATTTTTGTAAGGTCTAAATCTTCATACCAATAATGCCCCTGCTTTCTCAGCCATATATAGAAACAGCCTCTTCATTTTGTAATGTTTTGTGGTTTCAATAACGATTGACGACATTCGGACGCAGAGTGGTCAACTGTTCCATTATATAAAAATAGATCCATATAGTTATATTGGCGTGAGTTAACAACAGACATTCCATAAAGGCCTGCTCAGGGGAGGATATAAGCAGCCTCCAGTCCAAGTATGTTAAAGTTGTTATCTGTGCACTGGTAAACACCTCTGTCTTGAAAAACTTAAATTCACGGTCGAAAAATGTCATGCTCATCCATTGTGGCATTTTATCACTTGCCGTTGATACCATTAACAGGGGTTTGCCCATAGGAACATAATGGTTGAAACCCCAAAGCTCCAAAGCAGAATGCGCTGCAACACGAAAACTCTTTCCTACTTGTTCGTTAAAGGACTGCAAAGCACCAAAAAGCGGACAGCGTGTCGCCTGTGCGGTACATGACTCCTCTATAGAGAGGATAACCAACCGGAAGAACGATATCTGCTCAACAACTGCCTGAATAGCCATGCTCTACGAGCCATGTCGTAAACAACAATCCGTTCTTTTGCCCGGATTGAAGCATTTGGTTTATCCTTTTAGTATACTCATAGTTTACTTGCTGTAATTAAAACCAACCGCAAAGATACAAAAAGACTTTACTAATTATAGTCGATTGGTTGAATTATTTCCTCGAAAGTAAACTAATAGTTGACTTGCAGGATAATATTTCAACCATAGTGAGAAAAAGAATGAAATAAAACATGAACATTTCCAACATACTTGTATAGAACAGACTTCTACCAACCTTCTCTGCTTCCCGTACCATTTCATCTATCTCTTCCCGAAGGAAAAAGCAATCGACCATTAGCCTTAAGATAGGGAATTTTTCCTGCCCAAACCCAATTATAGATGGTCTTTTGCTCCACCTTCAAAAATTTGGGATACGTCTATGATGTCCAGATATTCGGGTCTCAATGGTGGGACGGACAGTCGTATCGACAGATTGATTCTGCAGGACAAGCAGGCGGTCGAGTTTGTCCTCGACATTCATTAGCTTGTCAAACGGGCGTTTTTGCCAAGTATCTTCAGTTTTATAATCTATGTACGGCATAGTTCTCCTTTTTGATAGTTACCATTGGTATCTTATGCCAAGATACGTTGTTCTTTCATGTAGGCGATGTACTTCTTCGCAGTCCTGTCCTTGATTTCCATCTCTCGCATCAGAACCTCACAAAGTTCCTGATAAGTGAGCCTGAAAAGAACTTCGGAAGGCCTTTTGACAACGCCAATAAGTTCATCGGTCTTACGCTTTTTCTTTGTCCTCTTTAGACTTCTCACCACGATAGACATGCATGTCCTCAGCCTTATCCCAGCTGAAAAGCATTATCGGTACGTCCAATGGACTTCCGTCACGGACTTTCAATGCCTTTACGACCGAGTATTCGGGATTGTCATCTTTCTCTATGGAAAGAATTCCCGCCGCCTTGCGCTGCAATTCAGAGCCGATGTGACCACGGAGTTTGATACCATTCGGTACGAAGTGTAGCACGCAGATAATACAGGTATTATACATCCTCGCCAAGCGATAAAGCTCATCAACAATGGCAATACTCTCCGTTTCGTCATTGGCTGAGCGTATCAGGTCTGCTATGCCGTCAATAACCACAAGATGGATGCCTCCATGCCTATGATAAAACAAGTCCATACTCTCGCGGATAAGTTTTTCAGCCTGTCTTTGCGGGATAGTGATGCCAAGTAGAGTGAATGATAGAACTCTGGCACAGCCTTTACTCCTGCCAACGAAGTGTCTTCCTAAAATCTTGTGCAGTTGTGCTCAGACTGCTCCGTATCATAGTGGAGTACTGCTAATCCTTTTGGGTTAGCAGTTATCTCTAATCCCAACGTTTGTTCAGCTTGTAATCGTTCCGAACCAAGTGTGTCAGAAAGAATTCTAGAAATATAGTTACTCTTACCTGTTCCTTCTCCACCAGTGATGCAAAACAGATTATCTTGCGTTCCAAGAGGAACACTATTTACTGCTACCACCGACTTTGATGCATCTGGTGGATTGTCATAGTCTATTTCACAAGATTACAATATCATCATCGTCTGTGCATACATTTGGGTAAACATATCAGAAAACAGTGCCTTCAAGTCTTCAGAACCATTGCCTAAGGCAAAATAATCAGATATATCTTTCTCCGACTTAACCCCTTGCAATGGTAAGGTCAAGCTCAAAACCTTATATTGAATGAGTGCATTTGTTTGCCGTTTGGCTTCTCTTATTCCCGTCTCATCAGAGTCATACAATATAATAATATGTCGAAAAACGAGTCTCGTAATCCTTCGATAATATTCTCAGGAAGCTCTGCGGTTTCACTATTGAAACAAATAGCATTAAAACCATGGGCAGATAAAGATAGTACATCTTTCTCTCCACCAGTGATGAATATGATATCTCCTTTACTGGGCAACTGTTGGAAGCCAAAGACATAATCGGTCACTTTCTCACCACCATAAAGAAAGCGTAGCTTACTTTTAGGACGATAAATCTTTACAAACGCCCCCATATTGTAAGCAAACATCGGCTCTTCATTTGTCGACCCTAATGTAAACGGCTTACCTTGATTAGAGATAGACTCATAACGAGCAAGCGGCTTTTTACATGAAAACGTTGTAAGGTGTTGAATCAATACCATATTGTTGCCAATATTTCATTTCCTCGATACTAAAAAGATTGCTCTATCAGTTTATACCACTTCTTCTCTTCCATTAACTTTGGTTGGTCTGCAGGTTGTGAAATAGTCGGTTTAGGCGGTTTCATTATCATAGCTCGTTGTTCAAAGCGTTCTTGCTTTCCTATGTAGATGTTTAGTTGCAAGTCTCGAATAATAGTTTCAAGTACCTTAACAAAAATCTTTCTTCACATCCAGTCCAATCATTGTGGCAGCAAACCAAAAACAATCCCCAGAATAAGCTTCATTTCCAAAGTCTTTTCATGCGATAGCAGTCTGACTTTCTATCAAGATATATATTGCATGAAGCACGTCTATCGTTATACAAAGGGTTACGAAAATTACGCTTAATCACGAAATCAATAGGCATATAGAAACAGAATATTTCAAGTCCTTTGTTGGTACGCAATAATATTTCTTCTTTGATGTTCATAGCTCTTCGAATAAGGTTTGAGATTCTCCCATATAGCCTTTTAACACACCTTCTTTGTAAGCGTTTAAACGCTGCAAGCCTCTAAACGACGAAAGCCCTTGAATGTGGCTCTACCCGTCTTGACAGAGAGATAGAGTCCTTTAAATGGATAAACTACATGGTTACTTGATACATACATATACGGAATTGAGTTAGATTCCCTCCATCTTGCAAGTGATGCCTTTGATATTCCAAGCAGGTGCAGAACATCTGCCGAACTCAACTCAATCTTTTCCTCCAAAAACAGAATAATCACGCTTTAGCTCCCTGATAAAAGCAGGCTATCTGTCTAAATTCTTCACGAAGTGTTTGAAGTTCATTTATTAGAGAGAGTGTTTCGTGATGTTCCATCTTCTTTAAGTAGGGTTTGGCAAAAGATTAATAATAGCTGATAAAAATGGTTCTTCTGTTAAATGTGTGGACGCTTTTCGTATTGCTTTAACAGAAGAACCAAAGTTACTCGCTAAACAAAAACATTGCTAAGATTGTCAACTATCTATCTTATTATTATCCTCTGACATTGAAAACCATTTTCTTTTTATACTTCAAAAATATGCAGATAAGGATTTGAAAAAAATCATTACATAATTTCAAAGAAAACATCTATAACTAACGGCAAAAAACACATAAGAAGCGAGGTTTACAATAAACAGAAAGTCAAGCAGTTACCAAGTAGTAAAGTAAAAGGTGCTTAATAGGACTTCAAAAAGGGCGTTAGTAAGGGTCTTAAAGGGCACCTTTGTCAAAGTCAATTAGGGCGTCTTTTAGAAAGCCCAAAAAGAGCATGTGTTGGGTTTGAGTTGCACGAAAATAATTTACAAACATAATTTAATAAGGGAATAAACAGGTTGTAGATGACAGATAGACATCGAACCTAATTACATTTATCATGTAGTTTATCCCCTTTATAAAAACCATCTAATTGGAGGTAAGCTCGATCATGTATGTGGATTAATCTCATTCTATTAACATTCTACACATTTAACGGAAGAGCCAAATATAATAGATTATCAGTGCAAGGTGCAAGATCTATATATAGAGCTTGCACCTTGCACTGAAAAATTGTAGCCAAAGAATCTATAAAAACATTTTCTATCAAATATTTGGAGCATGTTCATATTTTTTTAGTACTTTTTGAACCCAAGAAACACAAGAGCGTGTTTCAAGCAGCAGTATCCACGTGTACTCAAAAATACTCTGTTGTGGCTACAATCTGGCTACACAGAAAAGAAGAAAGTTTATAAAGAACTATGATACAAGTAGATGCAAGGAATATTCATTTTCCTCTCTTCAGAAACAAGGGTGTAAATCAACGAGTTACGTGATTTACACCCTTGATTGCACCCTAAAAAGTCTATTATTCAAAAAGGCCCAGCCCCCTGTTGATAATCCTTATACCAACCCCTTGATTGCACCCAAAAAGTCTATTATTCAAAAAGAGGCAAACCTGTTACGGACTCGTCCCTTTTCTACCTTATAAGGGGATAAAGAATCTCTATCATTTCATTGGCTATTTTATAATCAACAATTCTCATGGTGTTACTTTCTTCAGAATTGATGCTCGAAGAAATTAATATTTCCATACCATACAATGGATTTGTCAATGATTGCACACTGCAAAGTCTGCTCATTATTACAGACAACATCTATTCCCCCATTAGACAAATCAATTTCGTTAAAACCTTTTTCTTTGATGCGAACAGAGATTTCTATACCTTTGTACAGAAGGCTGCTAAGCATTTCTATGATAAAAGGCTTGTATTTATATCTTATTCGTGGAACGGATATCACCACAGAGTATTTTGCAGCAATCAAATCATTTTGAAATACTCGTTCAAAAATTATGGCGGGTGTATATCTGATTTAATAATTTGCCTTCTTGTATACATGATTCGTCTTTTCTTACCGTAGCCTGCTGCCATATAGCCCTTCAACCTTTTTCTATACATTGAATCACAGAGAGGTACGCAAATATCAATGTAATCAAAAATCTGCACATCGTTCTTTCCTTTATACTCTCTGTGTAACCTACCTGCGTATTGTTCTATATTTCCTTTCCAAGATATTGGCATAGTCAGAAAGAGCGTGTCCAGCCGTGGATAGTCAAATCCTTCACCGATATACTTTCCTGTCGCCACAATTATTAAAAGTTTCGGACTGGCTAACAGATTGTAGTTTTTGTAAGGCAAAAACGTTTTTTTCTTTGGTAGAATCGGCACCAATCAGTTGGATTACATTATCTGCAAAAGGTAAGAGCATTTGAGCCAATGCTTTCACATGAGCCGTGCGAGTTGTCAAAACAAGAGGAGTACGCCCATGTTGGATTGCCGTTTTATATCTTCTATAACAAGTTCATTTCTTGCTTTGTCATTAGACAGAGACTCGGTTATTTGAGTATAACTTTGCGGACTATCGGTGATATTGCAATATGTGGTGAATCTTGGTATCAAGGTTCTTTTGAATGTTTGTTTAGTTATTTGGTCTTTAGATGAAGAAGAAAATCTTATCTGCCCACACTGCATAAAAAATAATTGGCTGACGTCCATCTTTTCGGATAGGAGTTGCTGTTAGCCCATAGATAAAAGTAGCATTTACTTGGCGCAAAACTTGCTCAAAACTAACGGAGGAAACATGATGACATTCATCTACAATTACCATTCCATAATCCTTAACAAATGCTTTAGCATCACCCGCATTCAGGCAGGATTGTATCAATGCAATATCGACAACCCCACGCAATGTATTCTTGCCAGAGTGCAAGCAACCAACAATAGTATCTTGTCTTTAGCTGCCCCTCTTCCCAATAGGGTGCGTCTATAGTATTTTTGAATTTCCAAAAAATCATCTAACCGCTCTTTCCATTGCTCTAACAAAGCTTTGTTATGTACAAGTATCAAGGTGTTTACTCTTCTTTTGCAATCATAGCAATCGCAAAACACAGTCTTTCCAAATGCTGTAGTAGCAGATAATGTCCCAATATTGTATTCCAACATCGCTTGCATTGCACTTTTGTTGCTCTTCTCGGAGTTCACCTTTGAATGAAAACATCAATACTTTTGTCCATGATTTGTTTTGTCAGAAATGGTTATCTGCACACCATGTTGTGTCAATAGATTGGATACGGCATCTTCGCATCCACGAGGCAAGGCAAGGTAATTGTCATACAATTCCGAGCAAGAAATGACTCGTGGAATATTATAGGTAGATAGGCGCATACCTTGTTTCTCATAAAACTCAGGATTACGAAAAGCAGCCATGCGTTTGAATAGGTTTACGCACTTAGTAGAAAGCCCACCCAAAGGAATGTACAGCATATTTGACCGTGTAAGAGTAATTTTTCTTGGGAAAAATCATCAGATGCTATGTTTTCCATGCGTGGAGTTTCCCAAGGTTTAGAGCTACTTGTCTTAGAAAGTTCGCCTAAAGACGAAACAATATGTTGTCGCAATAGCGAGTCAACTTCTGCTTCAGCAATTCTCTTTATATTCGACAAGACATTCCATTGGTCAGTATATGCTTTGAAAATATTCATCAACAAAAACGCTATTCCCTTTACGCCGAGCCATTCCTTGTAATGGTAAAGCAACAAGATTTCCCAATCCGCCCTCAGGAAGTGTGTCTTGATTTGGAAAAAATCGGTCGTATGACTTGAAAGATAAATGAATATCCTTGCTCATCGCCTTAGTTAGTAAGGCATTTCCAAGTTTCCTCGCTTTAGATGCGAGCAAAGGCTCTTTGAAGAATATCCATACATGGGCACCACTGCCTGAACGCGAACGCTCAATGTAGCAGGGAACATTCCATTCCTTGCAAATCTTTACAAAAGCAAGTACATCATTCTTGTAATCATGTTCACAACTCTTGTCGTCAAAAATCAGTGCAAAAGAAAAGAGCAGGTATTATCTTTGCGTATAGGAAAAATTCCTATGACATCACGTCCCCACTCATCTTTTTCCTGCAAGATGATTGTATAGGTGATTGTAAGAAAGCGGAGCATATTGCCTATTGGGGACAATCTGCACATTTATATTTCCGCTTATTGCAAATATCCATCTTCCATTCATTTATGCATACAGGTTGATAGCCAGATTTTTGAGTAGTACAGCTATACCATCGCTTGGCAAACACATCATTTCGTCCTTGAAACAGCTCTTGAAATATAGCAACTTTCTCTTGCAAACTTAACTTACATTCAGAGGTGGGTGCAGGTTTAGCTTCCAAAGTTTCACTTTCTTTTTGGGGCACTCCAACATTTATATTCTATCCCATGTTGAGCAAGCATTTCTTTCAGTCTCGAATTTTCTTCTAACTCTTTGACCTTTACTTTGAGTGCTATTAATTCCGTTATATCCATAGAGGCAATCATTATATTTTACGCGAGTTCGGGATAAGAAAAGGCTTGTAAAAGTTGGTAATCTCATCAAAAATCGTATCTTTATAGATGAAAATCAATAGATTACAAAAATTTTAAACGATGATTACTAAGGACAAAGTTACTGAAATTTTCTGTATAATCGACGAGTTTGATAAGAATTTGAGTGCCGAATTTGCTAAAAACAAAGACAACCTTGTTCACTCAAGGCCCGCTCTGATACACAACTTTATCATGAACTTGTGTTCTGCCCTTACAGCATACTGCTCTTTTTGAGAACAAGCTCAGAGGCACTGCCGGTGTATGTGCAAAAACCAAGGCAGTTGGAACTTTTTTTCATACTAAACTTATCCCAAACTCAAGTAATAATACTTTTTAATTTTATTGCTGTCCGGTAAACCATTTTCAGATATAAAAAGTTAAGGGCTAAAGGCAATTCCGAAAGGGATTATATGCTATTTAAGTTTTACCGGACAGCAATAATCAGTTTATTAACTTATCCACTTGTCTACCCTGTATGGAGTTGTAAATAATTTTTAGTCTTTTAAAATTCAATTGATGCTTACTAGGCTCCTAAAGATGCCCTTTTGGCTTGCAAAAGATGCCCCTTTTAAAGGCTAACTAACGCCCTTTTGAAACCCAATTAAGCACCTTTTATATTTGTTATCTTTTAAAACAACTGGCTACTAAGTGTTTATAAAAACCACTTGAAAACTTAGTTTTTAAAGGTTATTTCTTACTAAAAATACTCATCAGTGCAAAGATTTTTCTGTTCATTTTTGATTTTTCCGAAATATGGGTTCATAAAGTAATCCTACTACATATAAAAAGTCACACAGAGAGTGGGAGAACACGGAGTGAAAAACATAAAGACAATATCACGGAGGTGCCGAAGGCGCAAAGAGCGACAGAGCCGTAGTGTACGTATTGCTGAAAGCTCTGGTAATAAACGTCTTTAAAACTCGCAAATATCCTCTGATGCTCCACGCACCAACGGCCTCTGTACTCTCCATTTCTGTGTGACGTTTCTTCAAAGTTATAATCTCAAAAGATATCACCCAAATTACTGAAAGATCCAGAAAAAGAAAAGGCCTGTATGAAAAACATCACACTGAAAACGATACCTACCGCAGCCGTGGATTGCGTATTAATCTTACCAACAAAAACGTGTCGACCAGATTATACATACTGGTCAGCAGCAGAGATGATGGTAGTAGAGCCATGGCGCCTATCACACGATGGACAGGCGCCTGGGTCAGGAAATGTATATTTATCGCTCATTGTTTTATTTTACAATCTTAGCTATCCAGCTGAAGAGTTCATTCAGGGCATAGTCGCCACTGTGAGGGCGGTTCCAAGGGTAGCTTTGAAGTTAACATCCTTACCTGCGTTCTGCAGTTTTGTTGCCAGATTGATAGCGATAGGGAAAGCAGTATCACGGTCGCGAGCACCATGTCGGATATACCAGTGAGGAGCAACAGAGGTAGCTGCATCACTCGATGAAATACATAGGGTTCAGTAGGCGAACATTCTCCTTCACCTCGTCAGACAAAGTGCTGCTGGTCTTTGCAGCAGCCCATGCAGTAAAGTTAACATCAGAACCTTGCTCGTTTCAAACTCACCGTTCTCGCCACTTGCAGCTGCTCCGTCCACGTTGTAGCTGTCAAAAAGATGGCACACCCTTGAGTGCTTGCGTACTTACTACGTAATTAAGATACTTTGTTCACATCAAGGTCTGTGATGTATTCACCAACCTTCTTTCTGCTACCCATCATCATCGGAGGCATACCGCCACCCATTCCTGCAGGACGCCATACCACGCCGCCATTGATAGGAGCCTGAAAAAGCAGCCTCACTGCTGAATGTAAAGCCAATAGAATCAGGGATATCTGCACCCGCATCTTTAGCTTCCTGCGCACTACGGATGATAATCTGCTTAATATGTCAAGATAGTTGTCGGCATTGAGCAATGTACCATCTGTCTTTTCAAGCCGAGTGAGTTAATATAAGATGGGAACTGTGCTGCCAATTCCTTGATTAACGTCTGCTTACTTGCAGCGAGGCTCTTGCGACTATCGGTATTACCATACAGCCATTCGTATGCCATATCAGCACGATCAAGCGTCGGTAATCGGGCAAGCACACACTGGCAAAGACATCATCACGTCCGTCAGTTGCGCCCATAGCCTTGAGCAGTGGCTCATAGGCAGGGTTGCTGCCTGTTGCACCCATCAAACCTCGACATTGCCCACCCGCACTTGTGCCGTCAGTAATAATCTTCCGTATTACCCGGTATCGTTGTCAAAGCGACGCAGGTAACGAATAGCCGCTTTTAAGTCGAGTAGCGCCTTTGGAGCACGACCTGTATAAACCGTCTCTTTCCTTTCTTTACGGTAGAATTACGGCCACGGCTACTGGGAATGACGAGAACATAGCCCTCAGCCAAAGCGCGCCCGCTGGCATCCTGTGCTTGTGGGTCACCTGCCTGACTTGCCATATAACCTCCCACGTAGGTGCGTAGGAAGATAGGTGTCTGCTCATTAGCCCCTTCTGGTACAAAGATATTCATATACTGATAGGTAGAATCCTCTACGTTGGTAACAAAATAAAGTTTGTTATAAGCCGTGTAGTTTACCACTTTGCCATCAGGCATTGTCAACGATGCCTTCTACTCCACTCTCAGGATTAAACTGCAGAGCGTTTGTCTTTGGTTTCTTAGCAGCATTCATATTCATTGCGAGCATCATTCCTAAGGATGCAATAATTAGTTTCTTCATATTTATTGTTTTATTGAAATTACTTTTATATCTTTCGCTTATTATTCCTCACCATAGGTATTGTATGAAATATTCTCCGTATTCCATTTATCCTTCGGACTTACATCAGCATCAGGATAACCAATAACGATCGTGTTCAGTGGAATTAACGACTCTGGGAGTCCGAGTACCTTAGCCACGTCAGCACAACGTTCTTTTAAAGGATAGGTACCCGTCCACATGGCCTCCAAGTCCCATTCCTGTAGCAGCTAAAAGAATATTCTCCGTTGCTGCAGAGCAATCCTGAATCCAGAACTCACGTGCATTACCTTCAGCCGCCTTTTTCATATCACCACAAACAACGATAGCTAGTGGAGCCTTTGCAGCCATAGCAGCATAGGGATTAGCCTCAGAAAGCTTTTTGTAGCTGCCTTTATCCGTAATAACGACAAAATGCCAAGGCTGTTTGTTCATTGCTGTTGGGGCAGCCATTCCTGCACGAAAGTAGTTTTTCTATCTTCTCTTTCCAACAGTTTTGTTCTCATAAGAGCGGATAGATGTGCGCTTGAGAATCGTATTGAGTACTACTTCAGAGCTATCTTGTTCCTTACCTTTGTCATTCCCAGTTACAGAAAGCTTTATAACTATGAATACAAGTGCAATGGCAAGCACTGCATTGATAATCATTGAAATCTTCATATCGCTTATTTCTTGTTTTTGAAGTTGACTGTTGACTATATTTAAAGAGCGAACCTGTTGGGCAAACGAAGCTGACAGTAAGGTCGCACAATCACCGTGGAGAGTGCTACGCAAAGACGACAGCTATAACGATAACTACCCACGAGGCAGACTGGAAAACAAAAAGCAGAGAATGGCTCATAATCAATCCAATCGAAACCATACACCTGTCCACAGACATAGCATGAGGACTGCCCACAGCAGCTGTCGGAACATATCTAAACGTTTAGCCGTCTTTTGGTTTCATTTTTGATTTTATAGCTCTACACATTTCCGCAGCAAGCTCTTGCAGCGAACCAAAACGGACATACATGCGTACAATAATATGACTTCTTCCCAAAGAGTGGATACACAAAATGCGGTGATAAGTATAATGACGGGTACTATCAGTGTCAGTACATTCATACCATTTGACATATAACTAACCATTGATGTAATGTTCAGGAACGAGCCACACCAAAAAGCCCAATACTATCACATTGAGTATCTGCTGGCTTATTCTGTATCGTCTATCCTGACAAAAAGCGGGTACGATGGCAGCCAAAAGTACTGCTATCAGTCCTGCTATAGCCTTGCTTTGAGAAGTCTATCTCCGCTCTATATTGAACTCTGTACAGGATTCTTTGCAGCATACAGAAGACCACGTTGTACGTTGCCAATGATAGCCTTTTGACGAGAATGTTGCACCTGACACGGCATCCACTTTCAGCCTTCCTGTGCCTCTTCAACAGTACGTCCGTTCCACTTAGTTAGAAGTGCTCAGCCTCCTTAAAGAAGTCGGGTGTCTCTGAATCTTTCAAGTGCCTTGACACTCTTTACCTTACCATTTTCCAAGGTAATCTCCATGAACGATTCCTCCATAGCCTATGATGTCCTTACCAGTTCAGTAGTATTCAGCCGTACTGAACCATCTTCAAGGACAACCATTGTCTCTGTCTTTGTCGAATCAGCCTGTCGTTGCTCCAATCCATGTCCTACGACCTTTCCGTCTCTACGGATACTGACTGCTATAACCAGCAGAACACAGGTCAGCAAAGATAACAACTGCTGTAGTTTTCCTGAATAATTGCTCACATTATTGTCTTATAATCTTTCCTTCATACACATTCCACATCAGCTTTAATGTCTGATATGAGAGAGATTTTATTTCTTCCATGCACCTACAATATAACGATATAGCCCCTGCTTTGCTAACTCTGGATTGGGGCAGAAAGCCCATATAATCCTCATCAGAGTGCATTACAACAACACCGACACCTGTTTTGGTAGTTTTAGTTGTTGGCTGATGATCACAGCCGACTGATGACCTAAATTTACATACCCGCAGAATAAGTTGTACCTTCTGCCATAACAGGAACCATATTCATTACAAGTTCCATAACAAATAATAAAAATTTTTCTTCATTGTTTTGACTCCTAAATATTACTACTATCACATATTCATACACACGTGTATGGACAAAATGGAGTTACTTGGCTGAGATTGAATGCCCTGATTTCTACCAAAACCATGTATATGACGAATACTAATAACGAAGGTTTAATCTCATCCCTCATTTTTATCCTACTAACAGCTCGCGAAGAAGGAAAAATCATACTCTATCTTATTAATGTATCATCCTTCCATCAGGCTGAAAAACGTTCATTCTATCCACTACCATATAGACCAACGTATGCTCTATCACCATATTTTCACAAAAGCTTATTCCTGTCCACGTGACATAAGAACGTGACATAAGAAAAACATATCTGCCTAATTATTTACACATTGATATCCTGATTGAAATCTATACCTTTATTGGCTTCTTCCGTTAAATGGATAGATTGGAAACAGAATAAAAGACTTATTGCTTACACGCTACGACTTTCCTAAATCAATGGTCTTACAAAGGGGACAAGCTATAAGATAAAATGTAGGAAAGACAAACACATACTATACCTATCATTACCATATTTCTCTGTCTTCTACAAACAACTTATTCCCATAGAAACCAATGGTTGTAAACTATTTTCGCATTACTATAACTGATATATGCTCTTTTGGCTTTGAAAAAGACGCTCTAATTGAGTGTGCAATAGAGGCCCTTTTGAAGTCTAACTAACGCCCTTTTGAAGTCCAATTGGGCACCTTTTTTCTTATAGACTTGGTAACAAACTGATTTGCTGATGGTTGCAAACTCGCTTTTTATAAGTATTTTACTGCTTTGTTTTAAGTATTACAGACAAGTTTATGTAATGATTTTTCTGCATCTTATCTGCAAAAATCTTCGATGCGTCAAAAAGAAAAGGTTTTCGTATCGAAAGATGAATATAACAGACGACCAAGACAGTCTTAGCCCTCTGTTTGTTCAATGAAAACCTTTAGCTCTTTTTCGTAAAAAGCTTATACGGAAAGTATCTACTTACTTTAACGGAAGAACCCCTTTATTTCCATATCCGATTTATTATTTTCTAGATGTAAAGGTATAGATAAATTTAATACAAACCAGTCATTAAAGCCTAAACATATTTTTTTGTTTTTATTATCGAGTAGATTGTTTGGCTTTGTAACGCAGGCGAAGTGGGCTACGCCGAGTTATAAAGACAGACAAGACGCTGATAAGAAAACGCTTGCAGTTCCTGTTCATCGTAGTGATAAACTAAAAAGTAAGCTTTTAAGTTTTATGAATCAAGAAAGGCGAAAAATCATCATCTTCTATGAGAGGAAATGGGCGAAAACTCTCCTTTTTACACTTTTTCAATCATCAGAATACCCATAAATGAGGTATTGCTGGGGAGAATAAGTTTTATTAACTTTGCACTCCATTTAAAAACAACATTAATATTTATAAAACAATAAGTAGACTCTACGTGCTTAGAAACACATATACAAACCTGTTGAGATATGTAGAAATATCAAGGGATAAAAGCATTGTAAGGCAAAAATATCACTATGCATTATAGAATGAAGATGCTGCCTCTGCTCCTCGCACTGACAACAGCCAGTGGGTATGCCCAAAACTCACAAGATAGTCTGTCCAGACCAAAGAGCATACTGATAGATTCGGTTCATAAACTGACGGAGAGTAGTAAGTTCAAATCAGATGTTGGGTAGTAAGTTTGAGCTCAGCAACCGTACTGGTTCAGCTTTATTATATTTCTCCAGCAGAGATTCTGAAGTTCGGCTATACGGATATCAACCGTATGCTCAAGAGCGTTCCCGGTGTGAACGTGTATGAAGAAGACGGTTACGGTCTACGTCCAAATATCAGTTTGCGTGGTACAAAGGCTGAGCGAAGCGAGCGCATCTCACTAATGGAGGATGGTGTGTAGCTGCGCCTGCACCTTTACCTCAGCTCCCTGCCGCTTACTATTTCCCAAATGCTGGACGTATGTATGCCATCGAGGTATTAGGGGAAGTAGTCAGGGTGCAGTACGGTCCGTTTACCACGGGTGGTGCCATTAACATGGTTTCTACGCCAGTACCTTCGAAGTTTACAGCCCGCTTAAACACCTCCTACGGCAGCTATAACACACTGAAGTCGTATGTGGGCATTGGTAACGGCTTTTAAGCATACAGGCTTTTTGGTTGAGTATCTGCGCTATCAGTCCGACGGATTCCGCAAAGACGAGCCAAATGAGCGTACAGGCTTTAAGCGCAATGACTCTTATTGCAAAATTCTTGGTACGTACGAATAAAGATGAAGGTATAAACCACCTGCTCGAACTAAAGTTCGGCTTTGCCAATGAGACTTCAGACGAAAACCTATCTGGGACTATCAGAAAGCGATTTCGCACATCGCCCTTACTTCCGTTATGCTGGTGCACAGAAAGACAACCTTAAAACCCGTCACACACAATGGGTAGCAACCCATCTGATTGAATCGGGTAATAAATTGAAGATAACAAACCAATCTATATTATAACTATTTCTTCCGTAACTGGTATAAACTCAACGAGGTTCGAGCAGGTATTACCAAGGCTGAGCGTCGTTCTATATCTGATGCACTGGCTGACCCTGAGACTAATCAGGACTACTTCGACATCGTTACAGGTAAGAAGAACTATGTCGGTGAAGACTGATGTTGCGTGCCAACAACCGTGTGTACCATTCGCGCGGTGTACAGTCGAAGGCTGAATACCGCACAATGCTGTGGGTGGCTACTTGACAGCCGAGATGGGACTCGCGCTATCATACCGACAGCGAAGACCGCTTCCAGCATGACGATGCCTATGCTATGCAGGATGGTAGAATGAGCCTCTTCCTTGCTGGTCTGCCAGGGCAGCCAATCGAACCGTATCACTACGGCACACGCCTTCTCAGGCTACTGGATGGGAAAATGGTCGAAGGGTATTGTCACCTTCAATGTGGTGGATGCGCCATGAAGACGTAGAACTACTAAACCGCAACTACACCACATCAGACCTCCGCCGTACAGGTATGGTGCGCATCGAGACACCCTAACCATGCACGCGCGCTCCTTCCAGGTGTGGGCTTCAATATCAAGTTACCGCCAGAGCTCGCTCATCGGTGGTATCCATAAAGGTTTTGCACCACCAGCGCAACGCTTGACCAGAAGGCAGAGAGCAGCGTGAACATCGAGTCGGGATCTACGCTTTACAACGAAGAAACTTCGTTGTGAGGCAATAGCCTTTTGTCAACAACTATTCAAATATGTTAGGTAGTGACCTTGCTGCACAGGGCGGCTCAGGGAACACTTTGAACAGTTCAATGTGGGAAAGGCAATGGTAAATGGTCTGGAACTTCTGTGCCTATCACCCACTGCCACGCCATCTGGGATTCCAGTTGCCTATCCAACTCTCCTACACCTACACAAATACCAAGATGAAGAACGACTTTGTTAGTTCAGCTTTGGGGTCTCGGTAGTCTATGGCGACGAGATACCTTATATATATAAGCACGCCTTCAATGCGCAGATAGGTCTGGAGCATAAGTTAGTAGAGGCCAACCTCGGTGTACGCTACAATGGCGATATGCGTACCGCACCAGGCCACGGACGTATAGCAGAGCGTGAGAAGATTCCAGCACACCCCATCTTAGATGCTAGTGAAAGGGCACGTAAGTAAAAATTAACACTGACGCTAAAATGCCATCAACCTGACTAACAAGAAGCATCTCGTTTCACGTCATCCATCAGGACTGCGTGCCGGTCATCCTTTTTGGCATCTATGGCGGTCTGCAATTGAAACTGTAAGGCAGCAGGCAAACCATAATAGATAGAATAAAACAGAATCATCATTATAAAACAGTAATGTACTAGACTTATAAAATTAAATAGAATACTAACAGTAGTCTTTTTCCTCTTCACTGTCTCTTACCGCTGCTGCACAGACAGCAGGCACAGTTTCGGGAATGGTGAAGGACGAACAGGGGAAGTCCCTCATCGGTGCTTACATACAGGTGTTGGAGACGAAGGTGAAAGCCGTTACGGACGTGGATGGCAACTTCACCATCAAGGCTCCAGCTGGCCAAACAATACAGGCAAGCTATGTCGGAAATGGTCAGCAAGAGCGTAAAAAGTAACAAACGGTCACACTCTAAATATCATACTAAAAAGCGACAGTCGTCAGATTGACGAGGTCGTTGTGACAGGTTATCAGAATATCCGTAACCGTGTCTATACTGGTGCAGCAACCTCAGTAAAGATGGATGACATCAAACTTGAGGGTATAGCAGATGTTTCGCGTATGCTCGAAGGCCGCGCCGGGCTTCATCGGTTCAAAAATATCTCTGGAACGTCTCGGTTCTGCACCTCGTATCAACATCCGTGGTGGTGCATCTATCATCGGTAACGTACAACCGCTGTGGGTTATTGATGGTGCGGTGTATGAAGACCTTGTGCACCCTCAGCCTTGACCAGTTGGCTTCTGGGTGATGCTGTCACGCTCATCAGTTCGGCTGTATCAGGTCTTAACCCAGCAGATATCCAAGATATTCAGGTACTGAAGGATGCTCCAGCCACATCTGTCTATGGCGCCTGTGCACTAAATGGTGTGATTGTCATCACTACGAAAAACGGGCCGCAGGGACAGTCCGATGCGCGTAACCTATTCCACAGAGAATACCATCCGAATGAGACCTCGCTACAGCAGTTTTGACCTGCTCAACTCGCAGGAAACCATGTCGCTCTATCAGGAAATGAACGACAAGGGCTATTTCGGTATCAGTAATTCGCTTTATGGTCGTCGCAGCGGTATCTTCTATCAGCTGTATAAGGCAGTGAGTACAATCAATCCAGCTACTGGTGAATACTATCTACCGAATACCCAGAGGCAAGACTCGACTTCCTCCGCCAGCGTGAGTATGCTAATACCGATTGGTTCAACCTCCTATTCACGCTGAACCCAGTCACCAACCACGCCATTACACTCTCTGGCGGTGGCAAGAACTCCGCAACCTATGCATCTATCGGTTACTACCATGATGCTGGGTGGACCATTGCCGATAAGGTGAGCCGTCTTACAGCCAATCTGAAAAACACCTTCTATATCAACGATAAGCTGACAACAACCCTTAGCGTACAAGGTAACATCCGTTCGCAGAAGGCACCAGGAACAATGCCACAGCGCAAAAATAGTACCATAGGTGTTTTTGAACGCGACTTCGATATCAATCCATTCTCATATTCTCTCGGTACAAGCCGTACCCTCAGTCCTTATAATGAGGATGGAAGTCTTTCTACTACCGCAACAACTGGGCACCATTCAATATCTTCAATGAATACGCCAACATAAAGATGAATATTGACGTGCTCTGATTTCAAGATACAAGGTGAGGCTACATATAGGCTCAACAATAATCTTAGTTATCAAGACCTTGTCTCTCAACTCGACACGCACACACCAGTACGAGTCATGAGGTGAATGAAGGTTCTAACCTTGTACAGGCTTTTTAGAGCCAATGAGAATCCCTTTGTTGCACAGCAGAATACCCATCTGGTGCACGACAAAGACAATCCGCAACTACAGCCAAAGGTAGGTCTACCTAATGGCGGTATCTATAACAAGACAGAGGCTACACTCAAGAGCTTCCTTGCCCGTCTTGCCTTCGACTTCGACAAGCGTATCAGTGAGCACGACCTAAAAGCCTTCGCTTTCTCAGAGTTCCGTTCGGCAGTTCGCACAACCAATCCTTTCCAAGGCTATGGAATACAGTATGACCGTGGTAATCAGGGTTTATACAGCATCCCTTGATATTCAATAAGCTGATTAATGAGGGTAGCGATTATTTCAATCTGCATAAGCGCACTGACCGTGGTATTACCTTCTCTTTCAACGGCACTTATGGTTATGCTGGTCAAAGTATGTATTCAATACCGTTCTCAATGTCGAGGGTTCTAACACTTCGGGCAAGGTGCACGTGCCCTGTGGCTACCTACTTGGAATGTCGGAGGAAAGTGGAACATGATCAGGAAGACTTCATGAAGGAGAATAAGACCATTTCCCTCGTCTTGCCCCTGCGTGTCAGCTATGGTCTTACAGCGAAGATGAACGAAGAGGCTATCAATGCCGAAATGCTATCTATAAAAAGCGGTATTGTGAACCGTCATTCCTTAGACGACAGAGAGAGCAAATTCAACATTCTGCATCTTGAGAATCGTGACCTTTACGGGAAAAGATGTACTGAGTTGAATGTTGGTGCTGAGTTAGGTCTCTTCGACAACCTGTATCAGTACAACACTGATATCTATCAACGTAATACCTTCGACTCATCGATCTTGTCCGTACATCTGCTGTTGGCGGTCAGTATCAAGTATGCCAACTTCGGTGATATGTACAAGAGGTATATAGAGTTGGGTATTCATACAAAGAACATCGTCACTGAGGACTTCAAATGGTCAACCAGTCTTACGGTGAGTGCAATGCACTGAAGATTGCACGTCTTCTCAACAGTCCTAATGCCTTTGATATGGTAGCAGGAAGAGGTAGAGGCAACATCGTGGACTATCCTCGTGGTCTGCTCTTTTTCTTTCAACTTCCAAGGACTCAAACAATCAGGGACTTCCAACATCTGACTTTGATCGCTATCCAAGCAATCAGAGCGAACTCTCAAAGATTGCTGGTGCTGACTTCCTTTGATGCACAGTATGCTAAGTCCTATCTTATCTCATCACGGCCCCATCGAGCCACGTGTCATAGGTGGTCTGTCCAATACACTGAAGTACAAGAATTGGGAGCTCATCTTTCTTCCTCACAGTGCAGGCAGGTAACAAGATCTCGTCTAAATCCGACCTTCGACCCTGAGTTTGCAGACTTGAATATCTTCTCTAAGTCTTACTATAAACCGCTGGCTCAACCCTCGTGATGAGTACAAGACCGATGTCCCCGTACCCTTCTCAGGAACTTATTGCGGCTGTGGGTAAGGAGAATATCGAGCGTGCCTACTAATACATACGGACTATTCGCAGCAGCGCATAGCTGACGGTAGTTTCGTACGCATGAAGAATATCTCTCTGGCTATACCGTTCCCAGAAACAACTTTCCTTAAGAAGATACGTCTCCACTCAATGAATTTAAATCTGAATCTGACAAATCCGTTCCTGATTTACTCAGACAAGAAACTCAAAAGGACAGGACCCAGAGTATTATAAGTCAGGTGGTGTATCAATGCCTCACACCAAAACAGTACACAGTAACATTGAACGTTGGTTTCTAACAAGACAGAATATGAGTACAAAGATATATTTACTACTGTTTGCAGCGGCTACCTTCCTTTTCAGCGGCTGTAATAATTCATCTCCGACAAGAGTCCCGACTCGAACTCGATGTAGAGATTGATACTGAGGAGAAGATTGCCGAACTCCTTTACGGGTGCTTATCCCGAAGCAGTTGCATATCCCCTTCCTCGAACCACGTACAGATAATGTGAGGAACGTGCAAACGGTATCCACTCACAACTGAATGAGTCAATGTTCTTCTGGGAGGATTATGACCAAGAAGACCTTGACACACCACTGAACTACTGGAATGCTTGCTACAGGTATTGCACAAGCAAACAAGGCACTCGAACTGCTCAGCCGTTATCCTAAGACTGACCGCGTGAAGGCATTATATGGTGAGGCTTTCCTGCTGAGAGCCCATCTCCATTTTTATGCTCGTCAACATCTGGGCAGAGCCTTATGGTGGAAAAGGCTACCGACATGGGTATTCCTTTATATCACAAAGCCTGAGAAGACGCCCTTGTTAACTATGAGCGTGGACGGTCAGCGAGGTCTGCTGATCAGATAGAGAAAGATTTGAGTTGGGTATCACCCTTGTTTCAGATAAGTACTATAAACATCCGAAGTTCCATTTCAACAAGAAGGCAGCCTACGCCTTTGCTCCTGTTTCTACTTAATGAAGGGGTGATTAAAGTCAGTGGTTGCTCATGCTGATTATGTTTTGGGCGGTGACCCTAAGCAGCTGCTTCGTCCATGGCGACAGTATACTAACGAGTATGAGTTTAATCATAAGAATCTCTTTCGTCGTTATAATGCTACTGATGAGCCAGCTAATCTGCTAATGACAACAACCGAGTCGCGTTTGGCACGTACAATACCTACTGAGAAGTATGGTCCTACAATCGGAACCGTTGACAAGGTCTTTACACAGACCGGAATCGAAGGTGCACGTGACTATGAGAAGATGAACTTCATCGGTACTTATATCTTCACTGCATCACCCGCCCCAGCAACAACAGGTCGCTATCTGGCTAAGTTTGATGAGCTATCTAATGTAGAGAGCATCGGTTCAAAGCCTCGTGGTCTTTATGTGACCAATGTGCTCTTCACTGTTGATGAGGTACTTCTAAACCGCATGGAGGCGTATGCAATGCTCAAGGAATATAATCGTGCTATCGATGATTACCTGCAGTATATGCAGGGTAAGTTTGGCTTCTTCCTTCTATCGAACGTGCTGTTTATACATCAACCAACAGCAACAACTATAATATCTACACACCGTTCTATGGTCTAACGTTGGAAGTAGCTGGCAATGGTAAAGCTCTTTCTCGACTTCCGTCGTAAGGAATTCTATCAGGAAGGTCTCGCTGGTTTGATATCCGCCGTTTCCATTTGGCTGTGAAACGTTCGTCAAAGAGTTCATACTACTTCCCATTGAGAAAGATGACCCTCGCAAGGTTCTACAGATACCTGCTGAGGCTATCCAGCGTGGTCTGGCTCCTAAATCCGAGGGAGCGTAATGAGCCTATCAGATAATGTGAACGAATATAAAGCATAACTGTCAGTATAGCAAGTTGTCACACCGTCTTATAACTGACAAAGAAAAAGTAATCAAACAAATATGAAGAAGATATTTATAACCCTCCTCGCAGCACTCATCCTTGTAGGATGTAGCGACGAAAAGCTGAACGACAGAAGTGTCGTTGATGAGGGTAGAAAAACAAATAGAGAGCACTGAGCTTGACAAGTGGATTTCTGACAATATAACAAAGCCATACGGCATTGAGGTGGTCTACCGCTGGAGAAGAATGCAGTGCAACGGGTACGTTCATCTATCCGCCAAAGATAGAAAAGGTGCGTGCCGTGCTTGAAGCTCGTGAAGACACTCGACTGGAGACATACGAACTTGACGAGGTTGGCGGGAAGGGGTTCCTGCGAGGACGTGCACCCATCAGACTCTATCTCTATGGTGGAGCTAATCCTGATGAGAACGGTGTAGAACGATTCTATAACCACCGCTTGACAGCGGCAGAGATGTGTCTTACCACGTCAATGACTTTGAGGCAAGTGATTCTGACAAAAGTCTATGTCCCTTATGCGCAGCGTACATCATCAGTTGGCTAAACGTCTTATGCAGCTGATACCCCTATAACCGTGACAAATTCCTCAGCATCAGTGGTAATCGTTATGACAGGTTCAACGGAGTTGATATCTCGCCCCACTGAGCTATGCCCATACAGGAAAGGAGAAGTTCGGACTTGATGGTTAGTGCCAACAAGCGTGGCTTCTATACGATGCTCTCCTTCCTCTCGGCTGAAGATGACTTTGCTGAAACTCACCAGTGCGACGCTGACCTCTAAGCCTAAGGAACTGGCTGATGCGGCCCTCACCGCCTCAGACTCCTGACACAGACATCGACCCAGAGGTATCACAGCGTTACGCCAAGGAGGCCGAACAGGCTTATAAGGAATTTATGGCGAAGAGGCTTTTGTCAATGAGTATGTACAGAAGTCTTGGCAGGTCAACCTCAAGCAAATGCAAGATATCTGTGTCCGCAGACTATACTCTTACGTAAAAACAGCATTAAAAATGAATTACAGAAATATATTCCGATACTGCTTAATGCTGCCTCTGTTGCTACTGGCAGCCTGCTCGTCTAATGATGATGTCTTTGACAAGTCGCCATCACAACGCAGCAGCGAAAAGCATTGCATCCCCTGAAAGATGAACTTGCAAACGCACCACACGGTTGGAGGGTAATCTATTTCCAAAGACAGACTCACTGTTATTCTCTAATCCTCAGAACTGATACCATACAGCGGCTCAGAGGCCGTTATGGTTATGGTGGTGACTGCTTTACGATGAAGTTCAATGCTGATAACACGGTAGAGATAGTGTGCTGACTACACTGCTCAATCAGTGGCAACTGCACAGAGAAGTGAGTACCTTGTCAGCCGAAACAGCTATACACAGTTGAGCTTTATTACCTATAATTACCTACACCAACTGGTCAATGATCGTTTTGCTGGCTCTTCCGACTTCCTTTATGTGGGTAAGAATGAGGATGGAGAACTGGTGTTCCGCACAGCTTCCTATCTACAGCCAGCCCGTGAGTATATCGTCTTCACGGTGTCTTAAGAACGCGGAGGACACATTGTTGACGGTACAGAAAGCCTCACGAGAACTGCACCTTCTTTGAGCAGACGATCAATCCACAGTTGCTTATCCATCGAGGTGGCCGCACCTATTTCCGCAGTGATCTCTATATCAAGCGTAAGGTAGAGACTAACGAGGCACTACTGAGAGAAATAGAAGAAAAGAAGTATTATCTCTTCCTCTTCACCCAGAAGAAGAACCCGATACCTGACTATCCTGCAAAGGAGATAACCGGTTTAGCTCTGGCTACTCTGGTACAGAACAGGACTCACCTTCCGTGCTGGGTTACGTTACGATAGCAAGACCATGTTCTTCGACTTTGAGCGTGTTGAGACCGCTTTAGTGCAGAACTTGTTTCGGTTTATGACCCACTTCTACGTCGTAGCTGTCTTGTCAGCAAGCACCTTCATCCTGAAGGAGAATTCACGGGTATCCGTGCAGAGATTTACGATGCTCCAGTGAATAATACCATTGAAGACATAACGAACCGATAAGAAAGTAAAAGTAATGAAAAATGATACGAAGTAACATGTTGTTCTCTTCCTCGCACTGTCTTGCCGTGGGCTGTTCACGAAGAAAGCGAGGATTATCCAGAGGAAGATTATAATAGCTCTTCCCATTTAGGGGAATAGAGAAACCAAAGATATCGTATGAAGACCCAAGTTATACAGCTGGGCGACCCATACGCCCTGTGTCCGACTTTGTTTACCCTGGCGTTGAAATCACACAAAACGTCAGAACCTATAAGGTAACACTGACTTGCTCGTTCAAGGAACACACCAGTACGGATGAGGCTGGCACAGCAGGCAGTGGATTCACGCTATGTCATCCGCTATGTTGATACGGATAAGAAATTACGTACGATAGCAACTGACAAGCGTGCACAGGGAACAGACTTCCGCTGACAAACAATAAGGAACATACCGTGACTTTCACAGCGCAGTCAGGCTCCTTGATGTATCTCTGGGTGAACGGTGTCGGTCCTCAAAACTCTTCTGTGCACGCCACTATCTCGGCTGTGTCAGAAGACGGCTCTCACTCATCGTAAAGCCCTTAGCCGTACACGAATATCAGAATCAAGAGGGTATTGATAAGATTAAGGCACCCTTCTGCGCTTATATCATCCTCCCGTAATATACAAAAAGAATGAAACAGAAAAACTTTTTATATATAGTCTCCTGCTCTCTACTTGTTTCGGCACCATCATCGTGCAGTCAGTGGGAAGGAGAAACAGTAGAATCGGCTTACCGAGAACCACAGATTCCTGACCCTTCTTATCAGTTCAAGCGCAACGGAAGCAGCAGTGTAGACTATCTCGAGTGTAGCTTTGCTACGTGACCCGCTCTGACTATATCTACAGCAGCTATCTCAGACCCGCCAACATTATGTATGAAGGTACGATGACCCGTGTCAAAGGATACTATTACAATGGTGAGTTTGGTTTGAAACCACAGGAAGAATTAGCAGCTTCATCGCTCCATAAGGCTGATAGAACACGTATTCTGAAAGATGTGGAAGATATCTTCGAGACCACTGGAAAGCTTAGTGGAATGGGACAACCAAGCCCTGGAACCTATAGAAATCATAGAGCTGTACAGGGTGAAGGAGGTTAGTAGGTATTCACATTGGCGATGTGGAATATTGCCTTCTGCCAACGAAAAAGGGACCAATTGTTGCTGAAATGTTCAATGGTATTGTCTGGGGAGGTATCTATTTGGACAAGATTCTCAACGTGCATCTCAATGACAGCCTCTATACGGATACTCGTCTGCGCAGCGAACATGAGCGTATTGCCTTACTACCGGGACGCAATTATACAGAGTTAGAACATCACTGGGACCTTGCCTATGGCTACTATCAATATTGGCTGCTTTTACTGCAGGCTGGCGGATTGCCAGTATTGCGTGAGGAGCCGTATCAAACCTCTACAATGCTTTTTGCTCGTGGCAGATTGGCTTTGACAGAGTATCGCTATGAGGAAGTGTTACAGCAGCTGCAAGTGATAAGGGCTGAACTATCGAAGGTGGCGGCTGTAAGAGCAATGAACCCGCTGGTGAGTGATATTACGGTGGGCAATCTGGAGGAGGATATCAATAATGCTGGTTTTCCTTTCACAAGGCTGTGGTGCTGTCTATGGTTTACAATTCACGGTGCAGGAGTCAGGCAAACCTCATTTGAGCTATAACCAAGTGATGGCATATATCAACGAACTGACTGCTGGTAACGGACTTTGGGATAAGGAGCGCCTCTTAGAGATGAGGCTACGACAGGTTCACTCAAGCACGTCGCTGCAGAGATAGGCGCATACGGTCTAACACTTAACGACGTAAAACGTTCATATTAAACAAATAGCATATAAGTTATGACACATAAATTTTATTTCATTATAGTGCTCTTACTGCTGCCACTTATAGGTAGAGCACAGCTGAACAAGGAACTCTTGCGCAATGGTGGCTTTGAGGAGTATGCACAGCCTGTAGCACCTCCCGTCAACAATGATGATGATGAGGGCGACGAGGAAGAAGAGGAGGAAGAAGAAGAGAAACCTTCAATCTTTATCTGTAGCTCACTCTTTCTGGTATATCAGCGATCAACTGGGCTACTCTAAGGGTGAAGGATGCACACAGTGGAGAGTTCGCCATAAAGGTTTACCCTAATGGTCATTCCTTCTACTCACGTGACAAAGACTTCAATATCAACTGTATCAATATCAAAGCAGAGGGCGAGTACAAACTTTCTTATTGGTACAAGGGCAAGGAAGAACCCGAACATCGTTGCAATTGTCGACTGGTACAAGGGAACAAGATCGTGAGAAAGCGATCGTCTAAGCAGTGAGAAGGTCGCACGTTTCACAAGCGAATGGCAACAGAAAAACGATTACGCTGACAGCTCCTGCTGGTGTTGACAAGGCTGGTATTGGCTTTGAAATCGAATACGACGCCCCAGCGAATGATGGTGGTTATATCCTCTTTGACGACATCTCTTTCATGCAGACCAAGGTGCCTCAGAAAAGAACCGACACTTGCTGCACCAACTGCTGTCAAAGCACAGGTGCAACAGCGTGAGATAACACTCGTGGGCAGCTGTCGCCGAGACTGGTGTTACCTATGAGATACGTTGTAACGACAAGGTCGTAGCAAGGACGGAAGGAACTTCTTACGTTGTCGAAAAGCTTACACCGAACACTTCTTATCGTTCTCACCGTGACCACCATCAAGGGTGAGGAAAACCCTCAAAGCCTTCTCAGGTGGTTAGCGAGCGTACAATCCAAATGAGTGAAAATGCTGACTATGAGGGCAGAATCCCTTATCTCTATACTATACGTGAAGACGGAGCTTGTCCACAGACATTACGTCTTTATTATAACGATCTGGCAAATCCAGATGCCTCATCACCTATAAGATTGACGGAGTAAGCGTTACACCAGAGGGAAGTGTTCTTACTTTTCCCAAGGCAAGGCGCGCATATCCTGCAGATTGAAATAGAGGAGTTCCCCAGAACGTAAGTGGGAAATTGAATATAAACTGAATGTCGACTCAACAATGAAAAATACTTTTTTTATTTATTACCCTCTGCTGTGGAGTTAACTTTGTAGCTTGTAAAAGAGGATGCACTGATGACAGGGAGATTCAGGTAGGAGCCGATGACCCCAAGGAGTGTTACACTTGAATGCTTACTACCCGTATGATTCTGCTGCAAGGCGGAAATGGTAAGTATATTGCCAATGTGGTTGACCCAAAGGTGGCTGGTGTTTCTATCAGCAAGCGACACCTTTGCGCATCAATGGTATTCTCGAAGGTAACACCCTATGCCATCGATTATCTCAGGCGACTACAAAAAGGTGGTAAACATCAATGTTGTAGAAATGCCAGAACTCAGTATCAGTCAGTCTGAAATCAGACTTTTATCCTCGTGACGAAAGTAAGTTTATCAGTCTGAATGGTGGTGGTGATGTTGTCGACTTAAAAGATAGATGACCCCGATAAGATTATAGATGCAAAGTGGAATGCGAAGACGAATATCCTTGAAGTGCAAGCCCACCATGAAGGTGAGGCAAAAGATATGATTATCTGCAGGACAAACGTGAGAAGACACTCAAGGTTGTTGTCCGCTGTGAGGGAACAGCTGGCCGTAGGTATCTACGGCACAACTTCTCAGCAGTCTTTATGAGCAAAATGAACACGGTGATGGCTGTGTCGTCCCGGTGCTCGGTGTCTGGCTCTGTAACGGTACACGTCCTTACACCTCGCGCAGGGTATTAAAGATTACACCTGCCGTGGTCAATCCTGTTGTCGGTACGCAGGTGGATGTTTCTGCCTCTATGCTCTATCCAAAACGAGTTTGCTTCCCACAAAGATTAAGGAAGGTAAATATAAACTCTATGTTGAGGAAGCAAGAGAGAAGGATGTCGTTCTGAGGGGTAGAGGCTTTAAGTTCGTCATCCCATACGAAAAGAAATAAGAAGTTTTCAGGTAAAAATAAGACCCGTCAGGACTTGTTCAGGGCCAACCGCTTGTCAGGCGGGTCATATATAAAATCAAAAGTAAATTATCAATCAATTTTTACAATTATGCAATTATTTACATTCAGGAAAAATGTGCTTATCATAGCACTGACATTAATCTGCTCAGCCTCATTCGCACAGAAGACGGTGACATTAACCAAGGCAGGCGAGCTTTCTAAGCACATTACTATGGCAGAGAAGTATAAAACTGACTTCGTTGACAGTTTCTGGTCCTATCAATGGTACTGACGTTCTTTTCCTTAGAGAGATGGTTGGTAGAGATGTTGATGGGTATGAGACCGAAGGCAAACTTACAACACTTGATTTGTCTAATGCAAACATCGTTGCGGGTGGAAGTAACTATTATAAGGTAAAAAGAGGGTTGTCTACAAAGTATTATAATAATGCAGAAGATAACGTGGTAGGTTTTTATATGTTCTATAACTGCACAAAACTTACCAGTGTAAAGTTGCCTAAGACTGCTAAGAAAAATTGAACTGTATGCTTTTAGCAACTGCAAGGCTCTGAAGGAGTGTACGCTCCCAGAGCAACTGGAAGAGGTTGGAAGTTATGCTTTCACCAGTACAGCACTGACAGAGGTTGATTTCCTTCTACGCTCAATCACCTCAATGACAAGTCTTTTAACAAGTGTTCTAATCTAAAGACGATTCGCTTCACTTCTTCAAAAGTGCCAGACTTCGACAACGAGCCTTTTGCAGACTGTCCAAACATTGAAAAGGTATTTGTACCAGAGTCACTGGTGGAAGACTATGAGGAGCAGTTGACCTTCCTGAAGAGGTTACCTTTGTGGGTGAGGAGTCAGCTACAACGGCCATTTCTTCTCTTTCATCGTCAACTGATGCTGTTGAGGTAGCACGCTACAATGCTGCTGGCCAGCGTATCAGCCGCCCTGTAAAGGGTTTAAAACATCATCAAACTATCTGATGGCAAGGTGATTAAGCACGTAGTACGTTAAGCTTTTTATCTGCAGTAAAAGATAGGAGCTAAAGCTCTAAAATATTTAGAGATACAGTCATATCCCAGTATCATCTACTGAGATATGACTGTTTTTATTATAAGACTACTTTTGGACTCTAAACCCAAATCACTCATTAAAGCTCTAAACATATTTTGTTTTATTATCGAGCAGATTATTTGTCTTGCAAAGCAGGCATAGCGGGCTACATTAAATTACAAAAGACAGACAAGTTGCCGATAAGAAAATAAAAATATCAGGAAACAATGCCATGGTTAAGAATTATACATATAGTGGTCTAATAATCGATTTGAATTAGATTACAAAGGCACAGAGCCTCAATGACGAGTGGTGCGAAAGATCCGCACAACACGTGCTGAGGCTTCGCACATTTACAAATAGTGCTGTTTTTATTTTTGTAACGATGATAGATAGCAAGGCACTAATAACTTATTTGCACAGAAGATGGTTATTGGATAGCATTGATAGTTTCTTTTGTTTCTCTAATATGAAACGAAAAATCTAAGTAGTCAAAAATGTGTATAAAGATAGGCCTCACAGTTCTCAGCCTTTTCTACAGCATTCAAAAAAGTATATTTATCCTCCTTCGCAACTTATAACAGGATAAAAAGAGAGAGAGGGAATTAAACCTTCGTTATTAGTTGTCGTCATATAGACGATTATGGTAGAAACCAGGTATTCTATCTCAACCGAAGTAACTCCATTTTTTTAGTCCGTACGTGTAGCTTATACCAAGAGTGGCACTCCTTATTTCAAGGAAAGCTCTGATGCGGTGATAGAGTGTGAGGTCATGTATGCTGCACCTTTTGGGGAGAAGAACTTCCGCAATGATGTTCCAAAGAAAACATACAGCAACTTCCCTGCAGGTATCCATTCGATGGTATATTGGTGAGGTTGTAGGTACGTGGAAGAAATAAAACCTCTCTCATATCAGACATTAAAGCTGATGTGGAAGGTGTATGAAGGAAAGATTATAAGACAATAATATGAGCAATTATTCAGGAAAAACTACAGCAGTTGTTATCTTTGCTGACCTGTGTTCTGCTGGTTATAGCAGTCAGTATCCGTAGAGACGGAAAGGTCGTAGGACATGAATTGGAAAGCAGCAACAGGCTGATTCGACAAAGACAGAGACAATGGTTGTCCTTGAAGATGGTTCAGTACGGCTGAATACTACTGAACTTGGTAAGGACATCATAGGCTATGGAGGAACTGTTCCCTTGGAGATTACCTTGGAAAAACGGTAAGGTAAAGAGTGTCAAGGCACTTGAAAAATTCAGAGACACCCGACTTCTTTAAGGAGGCTTCAGCACTTCTTACCAAGTGGAACGGACGTACTGTTGAAGAGGCACAGAAACTGAAAGTGGATGCCGTATCAGGTGCTACATTCTCGTCAAAGGCCATCATTGGCAACGTGCAACGTGGTCTTCAGTATGCTGCAAAGAATCCTGTACAGGATTCAATATGGGCGGAGATGGACTTCTCAAGCAAGGCTATAGCAGGACTGATAGTAGTACTTTTGGCTGCCATCGTACCGCTCTTTGTCAAGGATAGACGATACAGAATAAGCCAACAGATACTCAATGTGATAGTATTGAGCTTCTGGTGTGCTCATTCCCTGAACTTTACATCAATGGTTAGTTATATGTCAAATGGTATGAATATGCTGACACTGATAGTACCCGTCATTATGCTTATCACCGCATTTGTGTATCCACTCTTTGGGAAGAAGTCATATTATTGTACGCACGTATGTCCGTTTGGTTCGCTGCAAGAGCTTGCTGGGAAAAGTGTAGGCTATAAAATCAAAATGAAACCAAAGACGGCTAAACGTTTAGATATGTTCCGACAGCTGCTGTGGGCAGTCCTCATGCTATGTCTGTGAACAGGTGTATGGTTCGATTGGATTGATTATGAGCCATTCTCTCGCTTTTTTGTTTTCCAGTCTGCCTCGTGGATAGTTATCGTTATTGCTGTCGTCTTTGTGGCACTCTCCACGGTGATTGTGCGACCTTACTGTCGCTTTGTTTGCCCAACAGGTTCGCTCTTTAAATATAGTCAACAGTCAACTTCAAAAACAAGAAATAAGCGATATGAAGATTTCAATGATTATGAATGCAGTGCTTGCCATTGCACTTGTATTCTTTAGTTATAAACTTTCTGTAACTGGGAATGACAAAGGTAAGGAACAAGATAGCTCTGAAGTAGTACTCAATACGATTCTCAAGCGCACATCTATCCGCTCTTATGAGAACAAAACTGTTGAAAAGGAGAAGATAGAAAACTGTTTCAGTGCAGGAATGGCTGCCCCAACAGCAATGAACAAACAGCCTTGGCATTTTGTCGTTATTACGGATAAAGGGCAGCTACAAAAAGCTTTCGAGGCTAATCCCTATGCTGCTATGGCTGCAAAAGGCTCCACTGGCTATCGTTGTTTGTGGTGATATGAAAAAGGCGGCTGAAGGTAATGCACGTGAGTTCTGGATTCAGGATTGCTCTGCAGCAACGGAGAATATTCTTTTTAGCTGCTAGCAGGAATGGGACTTGGAGCCTGTGGACGGGTACCTCATCCCTTTAAAAAGAACGTTGTGCTGACGTGGCTAAGGTACTCGGACTCCCAGAGTCGTTAATTCCACTGAACACGATCGTTATTGGTTATCCTGATGCTGATGTAAGTCCGAAGGATAAATGGAATACGGAGAATATTTCATACAATACCCTATGGTGAGGAATAATAAGCGAAAGATATAAAAAGTAATTTCAATAAAAACAATAAATATGAAGAAACTAATTATTGCATCCTTAGGGAATGATGCTCGCAAATGAATATGAATGCTGCTAAGAAACCAAAGACAAACGCTCTGCAGTTTAATCCTGAGAGTGGAGTGAAGGCATCGTTGACAATGCCTGATGGCAAAGTGGTAAACTACACGGCTTATAACAAACTTTATTTTGTTACCAACGTAGAGGATTCTACCCTATCAGTATATGAATATCTTTGTACCAGAAGGGCTAATGAGCAGACACCTATCTTCCTCCGCACCTACGTGGAGGTTATATGGCAAGTCAGGCAGGTGACCCACAAGCACAGGATGCCAGCGGACGTGCTTTGGCTGAGGGCTATGTTCTCGTCATTCCCGGTAGCCGTGGCCGTAATTCTACCGTAAAGAAAGGAAAGAAGACGTGTTTATACAGGTCGTGCCCAAAGGCGCTACTGACTTAAAAAGCGGCTATTCGTTACCTGCGTCACTTTGACAACTTGATACCGGTAATACGGAGAAGATTATTACTGACGGCACAAGTGCAGGTGGAGCAATGTCGAGTTTGATGGGTGCAACAGGCAACAACCCTGCCTATGAGCCACTGCTCAAGGCTATGGGCGCAGCTGACGGACGTGATGATGTCTTTGCCAGTGTGTGCTACTGCCCGATTACCGACCTCGATCATGCTGATATGGCATACGAATGGCTGTACGGTAATACCGATAGTCGCAAGAGCCCTCGCTGCAAGTAAGCAGACGTTAATCAGTGAATTGGCAGCACAGTTCCCATCTTATATTAACTCACTCGGTTTGAAAAAGACAGATGGTACATTGCTCAATGCCGACAACTATCTTGACTATATTAAGCAGATTATCATCCGTAGTGCGCAGGATGCTAAAGATGCAGTGCAGATATCCCTGATTCTATTGGCTTTTACATTCAGCAGTGAGGCTGCTTTTCAGGCTCCTCATCAATGGCGGCGTAGGTATGGCACGTCCTGCAGGAATGGGTGGCGGTATGCTCCGATGATGATGGGTGGCAGAAAGAAGGGTTGGTGAATACATCACAGACCTTGATATGAACAAGTATCTTAATTACGTAGTAAGTACGCAAGCACTCAAGGGTGTACCTATCTTTGACAGCTACAACGTGGACGAGCAGCTGCAAGTGGCGAGAACGGTGAGTTTGGAAACGAGCAAGGTTCTGATGTTAACTTTACTGCATGGGCTGCTGCAAAGACCGGCAGCACTTTGTCTGACGAGGTAAAAGGAGAATGTCTCGCCTACTGAACCCTATGTATTTCATCGGTGATGCAGCTACCTCTGTTGCTCCCTCACTGGTATATCCGACATGGTGCTCGCGACCGTGATACTGCTTTCCCTATCGCTATCAATCTGGCAACAAAACTGCAGAACGCAGGTAAGGATGTTAACTTCGCTACCTTGGAACCGCCCCTCACAGTGGCGACTATGCCCTGAATGAACTCTTCTAGCTGGATAGCTAAGATTGTAAAATAAAACAATGAGCGATAAATATACATTCTCGACCCAGGCGCCTGTCCATCGTGTGATAGGCGCCATGGCTATACTCTACCATCATCTCTATGCTGCTGACCAGCATGTATAATCTGGTCGACACGTTTTTGTTGGTAAGATTAATACGCAATCCACGGCTGCGGTAGGTATCGTTTTCAGTGTGATGTTTTTCATACAGGCCTTTTCTTTTTTCTTTGGTAATGGTTCGGGCAATTATATTTCCCGTCAGTTGGGTGCTCAGAATACCAAGGATGCAGAGGTGATGGCAAGCTACTGGACTTTTCTACACATTGGTATTCTCGCTGATTGTCATGCTACTTGGATGGATTTTTCCTTGAGCCTATCAGCATTCTTTTTAGGTAGTACGCCAACAATCCTACCTTATACTCGTCAATATCTGGGCATCAGTCTGCTGGGTACCCTTCATCATGGGTACTTTCTGCATCAAATAATCAAATGCGTTTTGTATTTTACGAAGTATTCTGTTTATGCTACTGCTGATCGATTGTCAACTGCCTCTCGACCCTGTATTCATCTTTGGTTTTCTATGGTGTGAGTTAAGCGCTGGTGGCCTGGTCATTGGTCAGATATGTGGATTGTTATCATGCTGATAATGAGTCAGAAGGTGTGATATCATAACACATCGTCGTATCTCATTTGAGGGACGATTTTAAAAGAACCAGTAGCTGGTGAACTCCCTCATATCTCGTCAGGGCTTGCAAGTGTCAGTACGATAGCCCCAACATTGTAGCTGGTAATTGGTGGCGATGCGGCTATTGGTGGCAATGAGTATCGTGACGCGTATCAGCATGTTTATATTTCAGCGTCATTGTCGATTAGGACAGGCCCAAATCCGATGTGTGGATTCTGTTATGGAGCAAAACCATATGACAGAGTGAAGGAGGATTCTGGTTCAGCATGAAGATAGAACGTTCTTCATTGTTTTGGTTGGTGGTCTTATCATCCAGCGGTGAAGTGGTCTCAATTCTTCCGTGATGCATCCGGGAGGGGTAATAGCCATCGGTATTCTGGCACTACGCTACTGATGATAATTTTCCAGCCTGCAGTTTTATGATGATGAAATACATGATGATGCAGACGTGTAGAAAGATTATCCAAAAGGAACATCCTTGCTGCTTCTCGCCAAGGTCTGTTCTTCATACCGCTAATATTTGTACTGCCTTACTTACGGACTTCAGTTGAAATTTGCCGTGCTGTGAGTGAGATTATCTCGACTAATCGTGACAATCCCTATTGTGTGGTCTGCCTTCAAAGAAATGAGATAAAAAGTTGTTTAAACGAAAACACCTTTTGTCGTATTTTTCACACCTTCGATTTCAAAAAGGGCATTAATAGCATTTGAAAAGACGCCTGAATTGGCTGTCTAAAAGATGCCCTTTTGAGCTGTTACTAACGCCCTTTTTGAAGTCCAATTAAGCACCTTTTTCTTGTACGACTTTATAACTAATTGATTTTCTGTTAGTTGTAAACTTGCTTTTTACACCAGTTTTTGTCTTTATTTATAGATATTATATTCGAAAAATATGTAAGGATTTTTCAGAGCCTTATTTATGCTTTCGTAAGTGTTGAAATGAAAGGGTGCGGTATTGAGGGTGAGGCATCTACGTATTTAACGCAAAACCAAATAAAAGATGTTAGAAACAATACTATCGTAAGAATGTACAGTTTTGTGGTCTAATGACCTATTGGGGTTTGAATGAAAAAGAGAGCAAAGAAAATGTATAAAAGGAAAAGAGGATGCGTCTGTTTTGACACATCCTCTTTCTTTATGCAGTAATATGCTTAACCATTAACTGGCACAAACTTTCCGATGATATAGTTTAAAAGTATAGGTCTTATTCTTGACTGTCTTCAATACAAACTTTGTCATCTTTTGTATCTTAACTCACAGTTGCCTCCATCTTTTGAAAGAACAGTAACGGAAGACAAACTACCATTCTTCCAGCAAATGTCTAACTCAAAGTTTCCCTTAGCACAAAGACCCCTTCACTTCTCCATCTTTCCAAGCATCTGGCAATGCTGGCTAAATGGATAAAGCCCATGTGACTTTTGCATCAGCATCTCGGTTACACCAGCTGTACCACCAAAGTTACCATCAATCTGGAAAGGTGGATGAGTATCCCAAAGATTATCTAATGTACCATTCTTCAGCAAGTTTCCAAAGAGTTTATATGCACGATTTCCATCATGCAGGCGTGCCCACTGGTTGAGCTTCCATCCCATACTCCATCCTGTAGCTCCATCACCACGATGATTCAGCACCACCTTTGATGCCTCTGCCAATGCTGGCGTTGTGATAGGTGAAACAGTATGTCCAGGATGTAAGCCGAACAAGTGGTTCACATGGCGATGCTGATCGTTTGGATCGTCAATGTCCTTCGACCATTCCAACAACTGACCATAACGTCCTACCTTATAAGGTGCGATTTTTCTCAACACTTCTTCCCATTGCTTACGCTCCTTTTTATCTACATTCAAGACTTTCGAAGCATCTATAGCATTCATCAAGATCTCACGGATTACCGCATGTACGAAGGTCGTACCTTCATCTATTGGTCCATGCTCAGGAGAGGTTGAAGGTGCTGCTGTATAAGTACCATCTGGCTTCTTCCATAGATAATCAACGGCGAAGATAGCACTACTCTTGATGAGGTCATATCCCACCTCCTTCAAGAACTTCTTATCTCGTGTATAGTCGTAGTAATCCCACACGTGAGTAGTAAGTCACGGACCAGCCATAGGATTGAAATTCCATGACATATCTTCACTTTCCAATGGTGCAGTGAATCCGAAGATGTTTCCAGAGATAGAAGCTGTCCAACCTCTTGCACCAAAATAAGCTGCTGTCTTCTCACCCGGCTTAACTAACGTACGGATGAAGTCTATCAGCGGAAGCGTACATTCTGATAAGTTTGTAGAGCCTGCAGGGCCAATAGTTCATCTGTATGTTGATATTGTTGTGATAGTCTACTCGCCATGGTCCGTCTACATTATTGTGCCAGATACCTTGCAGGTTGGCTGGTAGGTTGCCAGGTCGTGAGCTGGCAATCAGCAGATAGCGGCCAAACTGGTAGTATAGTTCCTCTAAGTAATAATCTTCCTTACCTTTACGATAGTTTATCAAACGCTGTGGGGTTGGGATGTCTTGAGTTTTTTTGTCCATCATTCAACGTCAAAGAAACGCGATTGAACAACGAAGCATAATCCTTGTAATGTGCTTGAAGTAAAGCATCGTAACCTTGTGCCACAGCCTTTTTCATCCATACAGCAGTTGTCTCTGATGGGTTCACACCTACGTATGCTCGAGGGTTCTTAAAGTCTGGATTGAAGTTGACTTTATAGTCTGTATCAGCAGTAATCAGGAAAACAACTTCGTTCGCACCATTGATACTCAGCTTTCCATTGTCATTACTGATGGTACCACCTTGATTTCAGAGCTTGATGCGGACTACATACTCCATCTGGTTATTGTCAAGATGTGCCTTGAATACCAAAACCATTGCTTCCATCTGCTTCCATCTTACCAGTCGATACTGGGTTTGATTCGTAGCTGAATACTAAGTTCTGCTTGCCCGGTTGGTCTGCCTTGAAACGTACAACCATGACATTATTCGGGTAGGAGATGAAAATAGTTACGTTCATATCTCACACCATCCTTCTTAAAACTGTACCGTTGCCAACGCCGAATCCAAAGAAAGAGCACGCTTATACTCGCTCATACCGATAGAACTCAACCCTCGTCTCTATATAAAACTCACCCATAGTGGTGAAATTACCAAAGCGGAAAGGGTTTTTCCTTCCAAGATTCATAAGGAACAGTACTATTAAAGTTCTTGCGTGTCAGTAACGCAGCCTTCTTTCTCGTCACCCTCGATGAATGCCTGACGGATTTCATTCAGATAATGTGCCGACTGCTTGTTCACATTCCAATATGCATCGGCACCAGCTGACGTATTTGGACCACCTCTCCACAAGGTTTTCTCGTTGAATGTGATGCGTTCAGCCTCTATAGAGCCCATAATATTGGCACCTAAGCTACCATTTCCAAGTGGAAGAGATTGAGACTCCCAGTCAGCATCTGGATTCTGAGCAGTATCGCCAGCTGATATAGGCTTTTTTTCCCATCTTTCCATAATTCAGGGTATTTCCCCACCATATAGCTTTTGTTTACCAGCGTAGTAGGCCTATCAAACCAGATGGTAAGCCCATCCTTTACGTCAGTAGCATTTGCAGAGAGTGCAACGCTAAACATGATTGCTAAATGAAATAATCTTTTCATTATAATCTTAATTCCGCAATGATTTAATTTAAGTAATAATATAGTATCTGAGCAATAAAAGCTGATTAGGATTTTGTCTTGCCACGAAATTCACTTTACTTAGTGTTGGAAGAAAGCCTTGAATTAAGCAACAGACAATGGCAAAAGTACAAATAAAATCCGACATACTCATTGCTTTTGGAGGAATAATTCCTGTAATAGAGAAGTTTGGAGAGACTGTAAGTCGGTATGTCTTGGGTATTTACATAAAGAAAGAACGATTTACTCCTGTTTATGAATAAATAGAAAAGGGGTTATGTCATTTGACACAGCCCCTTTTCTATGTTTTACATTACATAAGGTCAGTCTTAAACACGCTTATAAACTTTCAAACACTTTTGCTATCTTAAGTCTACTGCTAAACCTTATACCCATGAATTGTGATCTTTAAATAACCCCTTATCAGTCTGTCAGTATCTTACGCGCATGAAGGACACTTTCCTCCGTAGGCGATTCTACATCTGTGAGTGCGTAAGGTATACCTAACTGTTCCCACTTATAGACGCCTAACGAATGATAAGGCAGCACTTCCACTCGCTCAACATTGCTTAATGTATCAATGAAAGCACGAAGTTTATAGAGAGATTCATCATCATCATTAATGCCAGGAATCAAGACATGTCTTATCCATACAGGTTTCCCGATGTCAGAGAGATAGCGGGCACAGTCGAGGATATTCTCGTTCTTCCAACCAGTCAATTGCTTATGGGCATCGCTATCAATATGCTTTATGTCCAACAATACTAAATCAGTATATTTCATTAACTCCTCAAAAGCAGAGAAGCTACTCGACTCCCGATTGAAAGGTTGGGCTGAAGTATCAAGGCAGGTATTGATTCCTAATTCCTTAGCTTTACGGAACAGTTCCGTAAGAGGTTGTATCTGCAACAAAGCCTCACCCCCACTCACGGTGATACCGCCCTTCTCTCCCCAATAACTTCGATAACGTTGGGCTTGTGCCAAGACATCATCAACAGAGCGGAGGTTACCCCCCGCCCTGTCCCATGTGTCTGGATTATGACAGTACTGGCATCGCATTGCACAACCTTTAAGGAAGATAACGAAACGAATACCAGGTCCATCAACCGACCCGAACGACTCTACAGAGTGTACCCGTAGCATCAGTTCGGAAGTCGGAGAATCCAATAAATTGTTATGTTGATTATTCACTTTACATTGAACCATGTGCACGACGTGCAATAACATCCATCTGCTGCTCGCGTGTAAGGTCGATAAACTTCACGGCGTAACCGCTCACACGGATGGTGAAGTTTGCATACTCTTCCTTCTCTGGATGTTCCATACAGTCAATCAGCTTATCTACACCAAAGACATTCACGTTCAAGTGGTGTGCACCACGATCGAAGTAACCATCCATTACACCTACGAGTGTACTGATACGCTCCTCGTCATTGTGACCAAGTGCATCTGGACTAATAGTCTGTGTATTAGAGATACCATCAAGCGCATACTCGTATGGAAGCTTAGCTGTTGAGTTCAACGAAGCCAACAAACCATTCTGCTCTGCTCCGTAAGATGGATTTGCACCAGGAGCAAGCGGTGCACCAGCTGGACGACCATCAGGCATATTACCTGTAAACTTACCATATACAACGTTTGAAGTGATGGTAAGAATACTTGTTGTAGGCTCTGAATTGCGATAAGTATGGTGCTTGCGAATCATATTCATGAAGGTCTTCAACAACCATACAGCGATATCATCAGCACGATCATCGTCGTTACCATAACGTGGGAAGTCGCCCTCAGTCTTGAACTCGATAGGGAAACCAGTCTCATCACGTATAATATTAACCTTTGCATACTTGATTGCAGAGATAGAGTCAACCACATGGCTGAAACCAGCGATACCTGTTGCGAAAGTACGACGTACGTCCGTATCAATGAGTGCAAGCTCAGCAGCCTCATAGAAGTACTTATCGTGCATATAGTGAATGAGGTTCAATGTGTTTACATACACACCTGCCAACCACTCCATCATATCCACGAAGCGAGGCATGAACTCATCGTATGTTACGACATCACCCTCTATTGGACGATAAGCAGGTCCACACTGCTCACGTGTCTTGCTGTCAACGCCACCACTGATGGCGTAGGTAAGACATTTTGCGAGGTTTGCACGTGCACCAAAGAACTGCATTTCCTTACCCGTCTGTGTTGCAGATACGCAGCAGCAGATTGAATAGTCATCGCCCCAGATTGGTCGCATCACGTCATCATTCTCATACTGAATAGAACTTGTAGAGATAGAAATCTTCGCAGCATAATCCTTGAAGTGCTTTGGAAGACGTGAGCTATAGAGCACAGTGAGGTTAGGTTCTGGTGAAGGACCCATGTTCTCAAGTGTATGGAGGAAACGGAAGTCGGTCTTAGTTACCATTGAACGGCCATCCATACCCAATCCTGCTACTTCAAGCGTTGCCCATACTGGGTCACCAGAGAAGAGCTGATTGTATGAAGGGATACGTGCAAACTTAACCATACGGAACTTCATTACCAAGTGGTCGATAAGTTCCTGTGCCTCTGCCTCAGTAAGTGTACCTTCCTTGAAGTCACGCTGAATATAGATATCGAGGAAAGTTGAGATACGACCCACTGACATCGCAGCACCATTCTGTGTCTTAATAGCTGACAGATAACCAAAGTAAAGCCACTGTACAGCCTCACGTGCGTTGTTAGCTGGCTCAGAAATGTCATAGCCGTAGATGGCTGCCATTTCCTTCATCTCCTTCAAAGCCTTGATCTGCATAGAGATTTCCTCACGCTGGCGGATAATCTCTTCTGTCATAGTACCATCACCACAGTTGCGGAGATCCTTTGCCTTTTCATTAATGAGGAAGTCTACACCATAAAGTGCTACACGACGATAGTCACCAACGATACGACCACGACCGTAGGTATCAGGAAGACCTGTAAGAATATGATTGTGTCTAACGAGTTTCATCTCGTCAGTATAAGCATCGAATACACCCTCGTTGTGTGTCTTGCAATACTTCGTGAAAATCTCATGAAGTTTCTCTGATGGCTCATAACCGTATGTTGTACATGCCTGCTCTGCCATCTTGATACCTCCATAAGGCATAAAGGCACGCTTCAAAGGCTTGTCTGTCTGCAAACCTACGACCTTCTCCAGTTCCTTTGTTCCTTCGCCAATATAGCCAGGACCGTAAGCAGTCATACTGGACACCACCTCGGTCTCCATATCTAAGACACCACCCTTAGCACGCTCCTGCTTCTGCAGTTCTTTGAGCATACCCCAAAAGTTTGTCTGTTGCTTCTGTTGGCTCTCTCAAGGAAGGAAGCATCACCATCATAACTATCATAATTATCTTGGATGAACTGACGCATATTGACTTCATCAAGCCACTTGGTTCCAGTAAATCCTCTCCATGCTTTTTTCATGACTGTTTATTAGTTATTATGTGAAACGTTTTAATTAATATGCTTGCTAATTGTTATACTGATTGAGCATCACTAATTACCGAGGACAAAGTTAGACAAAAAAAACGTAATATCAGCTATTTAGATATACTTATATTTAAAAGATGAATATAAATACCTATAAATAGTGAGAAGAAATCCACTCTTGCAAACATTCCAAACTTATAGGTATGAAATTTGATTATTAATAAGACTAAACAATCAAAAGGTAGAATGGTAAGTATGGAGCCTCAACACAAAGAGAGGAGCTCACACTTACCATTCTATTTTATAAAAACAGCCATTGCGGTTAAAGATTTTCCGTGTTAGCCGAAGCCCTACGATGTACAAAATCGGGAATCATAACGGGCATAGAGCCATGCTCTACTGAGAGTTTTGAGAGTTCAGCAATGCAACACCACTCTGCTAAGTCATACACATCCATATCCAACGGCAAACCTTGTTGCAAGCATTGGGCGAGCCGTAAGTCCATAAAGTAAGACATTCCGCCACGTGCATCAAGTTCTTTCGCCAAGGCGATTGTCTCTGGCGAGAAAGAAGGAGCATAATGATTGAGCAGTGTCTCTATCTGAGAAGCGTTCAAAGGTAGCTTATCATCCTCCATTTCAATACCCACTTTGGCTGCTCATCTCTGGGTTGGGACTTAACTGCACTTCTGGGACTGGATATTTAGCTGCATAACCCACCGTTCCCACCGCTTGAAACATACGACTATATGGGCGAGGCGTCATAACATTGTGTTGAATAAGCATCGTTTTCCCCTTCACGGTACGTATCATCGTAGACGTTTGGTCGCCATTAGCAAAGCTATCACACGCCTTCCCCATCACCTCTTGATACATCTCCGCACCCTTAAAAGCATTGGTATGCATAGCTGTGAGATAGTGCATACGATCACTGCGATGAATATCAAGCAATCGACAGACTGGGCCAATGCTATGCGTCGGATAGACATCACCTGCGTTAAGACGACTATACTCCATGCGCCAAGCTGTCCAGCGGTCGCCAATAGGATGTGCATAACCACCTTCCACGTGTACAAGTTCTCCGAGCAAACCCTCACGTGCCATCTGGCACACTGCCATCTCAAAGTTATCGTACACTGCATTCTCAAGCATCATACAGTGCTGTCGTGTCCGTTCAGCCGTGTCTATCAGCTTCCAAATATCTTTTAAGGTAAGAGCTGCAGGTACTTCCACAGCCACACTCCTACCCTGCTCCATTGCATGAATAGCAATTGGCACGTGCGACATCCAATCCGTGCAGACATATACAAGGTTTATCCCTTCCTGCTGGCATAAGTCTACATAAGCCGTTTCGCCCCAATAAACCTTAGGACGTGGCTTTCCAAACTGCTCAACGTGCCGTGCGACCTCCTCAGCCACATCCTTTGACACATCGCAAACAGCAACAATCTCAACCCCAGGAATATGACACCAGCGTGTCACTGCCATTCTTCCACGCGCTCCTACACCCACAAAAGCCACGCACAACAGCGGCATTGGCGGAAGCGCCAACGATAAGACATCACGCTGACCAGCAGCACGAGCTGGCACAAAAGTTTTCTAACGGACGCACCGCCGACATCATTTCCATGCTATTGTGCTTAAATTACGGTGCAAATATACAAAAAGTGAGTGATTATAGCTTACCACCAATACCCTTAAATTTTCTATGAAGTGAGATATCTTTTTGGAAGACACTTTTTGTTTCTTCGTAAGATACTGCGGATTGAGTGGACTCATCTTAGGAAGGATAGCATTCAAGTCGGTACCATTATCACTGGCATATTCATGCTTCAACGACGTTTGTATATAACGTTTCGCAGCTCTTTCGTTTAGTTTCTCTTCAACGATTAAATCTGCAGCCTCCTCCTTTGTTTCTTTTGCGCATACACGAAGAAAAGCAGAAATTATACCAGACTTATCTTGAATAGGCTCTAAATCTGTTTCATGGAATAAAGTCTACAATAAGTCCTCTTTGGCTCTATTACCAATGTTCGACTCACCCATGATTCGGCGCACCTCATCAACCAGCAACTCTTATCCTTTTGTTTTCTTTATTAGTGTTTCAAATACAAGTTCAAGAATATAATCAAGGTCGATTTCCCTGTGATTTAAGCAGATCTATCTCAAAACAACATCGTCCCAATCTATCTTTGACTCCTCAGGAGCTTTTCCTTCTTTCTCTTCTGAGACCAGTCACGGATATCGTTGTAAGTTGAACGATAGTCTTGTGCTTGCACGGTCTTACGCAAGACATCAGTCTTCAACATTTCTGTTACGTCCTCATCTGTCAAGAAGTGTGAGTCTCAAAGCAGCAAGCGCATCTGGATTATTCTTATCAATCGTCTGTAACTCTTTGAGATTAGTAAAACTCATCATAGTTTTGCAAGATATTTTCAACCTTCAAGTACTCACCGAAAATCTTAACAAAAGCTTTCTTATCTGCCTCTGTCACAATCTCATCAGGCTGTGGGAACTGTTCTTCAGTTCCTTTACAATCGCTCTATATAGCCTTTGAGCGCATCACCCGTTGCAATATCTGTGGTAGTTCTTTTAAGATATTCCTCATAACTCTTCTCAAGCACTACATTCTTTGTATTCTTATCACAAACAGTGTGATTGCATCTACTGTTGCCTGTTCCAAGTCACGGAATGTAACGATATTACGAATGTCTTCGTAGCATCATAGATACGATTGGTACGTGAGAAAGTCGCACATCAGACCGTAGATAGCGGAAGTTCTTATCCACAAACAAGGTGTTAGCGTAGGCGCACCAAATCCTGTAAGGAACATTCCCACCACAATAACGAGGTCAATGTCTTGACTCTTCACTCGCTTTTGCTAAGTCACGATAGTAGTTTTTGGAACTCTTTACTATCAACGCCAAAACTTGTTCTAAACATCTCATTTGTAATCCTTGATTGCCTTTGCAAGAAACTCTTTTGTGCACTACTATCCATTGCTGATGGTTCAAAGCTTTCGTCTTGAATATCGCTAACAGCATTCTGCTCCTCATTGGCAGCATAAGAGAATATCGTGGCTATCTTCAGCTTTTTCTCATCATCCTTTTTGCAAGTTATTGAGTTCCTCATAATAGAGTTTAGCTGCCTCCACACCATTCACGGCAAACATCGCATTAAAACCTTCTGCCCTCCTTGGTTTTCTATACGTCTTTAATTTGAAGTTCTTCAAGATATATTGAGGACTTCTTTAATACGATCAGGATGGAGCAAGAGTCGTTTGTTCTCTGCTGCCGTCAACTTGATTTCGTCAGTTTCAGTTTCTAGCTGCCTTGAATTGTGGACGAACATCATATAATCCACCTTAAACTTCAATACTTTTTCGTCACGAATAGCATCCGTAATAACATACGAAAAGTTCACGCCCAAAACACGCTGGCTGTTGTTTCTGCTCCCAAAAGCGTTTTCAGGAAGAGTGAGCGTACTGAAAGCCAAACTGATAATACCGCTTAAACTTTTATGAAAGATTCTTTTGTCTTCACCAGACTGCGAACGGTGACATTCATCAAAGATAAAAGACAACCTGCTGCTCATCAGACAGGCAAGGTTCCTCTGCCTTCATCAGGTTATTCAGTTTCTGAATTGTCGTTACGATAATCTTGTTATCGTCCTTGTCAATGTTTCGTTTTAGTCCGCAGTACTGTCCGAAACCATTTACGCTGTCAGGAGAGAAAACGCTGATATTCTTTCATCGTTTGGTAATCCAAGTCCTTACGGTCAACCACGAAGAATACCTTATCAATAAAGTCTAACTGTGGCGAGTCGAGCAGCTTTAAAAGCTGGTCAAAGTCTTACCCGAACCTCGTCGTATGCCAGATATATCCACCTCCTTCTGGTTTACTCCATTTGCTTAGCCTGATAAGAGCTTTTTACTTTCCATATCAGTCGTTCTGTAGCTGCAATCTGATAGGGTCGCATGATAAGTAAAGTTTCACTGGTGTCAAACACAGAATAAGTCAGCAACACCTGCAGCAGTGTATTCTTTTGGAAAAAGGTTGCCGTGAAGTCTACTTAAACTTTTTATCAGCGTATTATCAGATCTAGCCCAATTCATTGCTAAAGTCGAAACTATTTTGTTTCGCTTTGTGGTATTGCAAAGTAGCGAAATGTCTGTTCCGTTAGAGATAACGAAGATTTGCAAGTACTTATACAGCGAACTCCTTTCACAAAACTTTCCTTACTATATCGATGTACTTGATTGAGACGCTTCCTGAATAGCCACGCCACGTCAGTTCCACGTGTACCATTGCAAGCCATTGACTCAAGATGGTTACATCATATCGATTAGCTTAGTTCCTGTCTGTTCAAACTGATTAATTACCTGCACTTTTATTACGAGCAACATTCTGCTTGTCTCACCAAACAGATGTTTTTGATATGCCCATCATCAAAGACAAAGTCATAGATATAAATCGTCTTGAACCTTTCGTGTTTTGTCAACAATGTTGTCGCTGGGCTTATCTAAATACTCATCAAGACAACGCTCCATTCAGCATCAGTAAAGGCAACGTTATTAAGCGTTTGTGAGTTGCTTCCCAACATTTGCCAACAATCGCTCTGGGGAAGTAGCAAGGTTAGGAAGATATTCATATCCCTGTCCCTGCAAATCCTTAATCAACTCGTGTTCGAGAGCAGCCTCACTTTGATAGCCAGCAGGCGGCTCGTTAATCAGAAAAGTTCTTTGTGTAACTGTCAAGAACTATGAAGTTCTGCAGTTCAGCGATAGATGTTGTGTTAGGTCATTGTTTTGATTGGTTTTTTTATTTTAGAGGGAGGATAGGAAACCTATGGAACCTAGGATGTCTAGGACAACTAGGATTACTAGGCAGCCTAGGATACCTAGGACCATTAGAACAGCCAAGAGCTCCCACACATCCTTGCTTTTTATCTTCCAGCAGCCTTTTCAGCCTTGCCATCTCCGCTTTCAGTGCAGCGTTCTCAGCCTTGAGGGGCCGTCAGTACGGTCTTGCTCCTTTTCGATAGCCAGTGCGGGCAGCATACATACGCTCCTTAATACCTCCTTCTGTTACAAGGCTGTTTTTGTAGGAAGTCAAGGTAACGGCACAGCATCCTATCCGTGATATGGCACAGTGAGAGCGCAGTATTGCAAAACTCCTCAGCTGTCCATCTGTTCCTAAAGGGGCAAGTAGTCAGTAGCCATAGCTGTGCACCTCGGCAGAACGTCAAGAGGGCGTTGTAACGCGGATGACTGCTCTCCCAAAGCCTCAGCCCACGGTATGGAGATAGTCCTCATAGTCTTGTCGAAGTTCCTGCAAGCTACATTACGTGCTACGTTGAGCAACTTCAGTTCCATTTCAGTAGAGTCATGCAGTCTTCCTTTCCCTCTGCAATGTTTTTGTTTTCCCGAGGCGTGCCGCCTGAATCATTTTGGTCCACAGTGCAGTCGCCATAGGTTGGCAGGGTTGCTACTTGCAAAAGACGAAGGTCATTTGTGTAGAGCGCATCGGCTTTTTGATAGAAGTGCAACGTCTTCCAGTCTGTGCCGCTACGCAGCACCTGCGGTTTTGTGATTCTCCATAGGCATTATATTTCTTTTCTTAGTTTAGTCCACGCTCTAATGTCTGAACGAGAGTAGCTGTTCTCGATAATATTCGTATTGCTTTCTCCAGTGCTCTATTTCCTTTGGTAGTCCTTCTGATGTTGAGGTCGTAAGCGTGTCGAACTTATCGAGGATTGAAAACTATACGTTGTTGCTCGAGAGGGGAGGGACGGGATGAGGACTTTTATTCAAAACTTTCTGTGTTAGACTTGGAACTCCTCCTGCAAGATTCAACTTCTCTAAGTGTTGATTTAAAAGATAATAATACAAGAATTTAGGCATAATTATTTTATCATTAATCTCTGTATAGAAAATTGTATCTACGTTCCAAAAAGGTTCCTCAAGATAAAAATATATTTTCCAAAGAACCCTTTCTTGGAATTAAAACAGAAGGCTTATTATAAACATATTCATCAACAAAGCACATATGCCACCAGGAGACCATAAACAGGGACATTGCCCATAGAAAGATGCTTGTAAGATTTTCCGTTCTTTATTGTAACAATTTCCCCCAAAGGCATTACCTTTATTTTACTAACCTGTGCATCATTTAAATTTAACATATCAAAGGATAACAACTGATTGCGATAGAACTCATACTGCCGCTTGCGAAGTCCAGCTCCAGCCTCCAGCGTAGCCTCCAGCGTAGTAAACTTATCAAGAATGTCAACTTTTTACGTTGAATCTTCTAATGATTTCTCTGGTTTAGAGGGACAAGGGATAGGAATCCTTTTGCTACAGAAACTACTTATCCATTGCCTTTTATGATCACCTTCAACAATATCAGTCGGCAATGTATTCAACCAGTAATATATATACTTTAATAATACTTTTGATTCATCTTGCATGAGGTTAATCATTTTTCATTGCGGAAGATTTTGCTGTAAAATCAAAATCAACCCACTTATTTGCCGTAGTAAAATCATCGAGATATAATAACAGGAGTTTTTGATGCTTTATATATCCCATTTACCATTAGTATAACCTAAAATGAATGTTTTTCCTGCTGTCAAAACAGGGGTAGCATAAGACTTATGATAATTAGTAGATTTTTACTAAATAGTTAGTAGGCTGCTCATGCTTTTGTTATACTTCCTATAGGTAGCCACTCTACTTTTTCCCCTGTAATAATTCGTCTATATTTCATCCCTCCAACTCCTTTATAATCTCATCAATATCCGCCCGCAAGCTATCAATCCGCTTAACGGTTTCGGCAACATCGGCATTGAGCTTATTGATGTCGATAACCTCTCGTTGTCTTCCGCCTCAACGTATGAACTCACAGAAAGGTTATAATCGTTCTCAGCAATCTTTTTGTATTATCTACGGACGTAGCAACATACTGCACCTCCTCTTTATTTCCAAAGATGTCCACAATACGTTCGATATGCTCAGGCAACAAAAACATTGTTATTTGTTTCTTTCTTGAAGAAGTCTTCACCGCTGGCATCGATAAACTGAGTGGGTAGCATCGTTCTTATGCTTTGACAAAACAAGAATATTCACGGCTATGCTCGTACCATAAAACAGGTTGGAAGGTAGCGAGATAACCGTCTCAACAAAGTTGTTTATCAACCAAATACGTCCTTATCTTCTGTTCCGCACCACCACGATAGAATATACCCGGAAAAGCAAACAATGGCAGCACGACCACGAGCAGAGAGGTAGCTAAGGACGTGAAGACAAAAAGCAAAAGTCGGCTTTCGACTTAGGAGCCAACACACCAGCAGGAGCAAAACGGTCGTCATTAATCAACGTTGGGTCGTCACTACCCACCCAGTTGACAGAATAAGGAGGGTTAGACACAATGGCATCAAAAGGCTTTTTGGTCGCCATATTGAGGATTGATAAGCGTATCGCCCAAACTAATATCAAACTTGTCATAATTGATGTTGTGCAGAAACATATTCATACGTGCCAAGTTATAGGTCGTATGATTGATTTCCCTGCCCAAAGAATCCGTCCTCAATGACGTGGTCGTCAAAATGCTTTTTCGCTTGTAAGAGCAACGAACCCGAACCACAAGCAGGGGTCGTAGATTTTGTTGACAGAGCTTTGCCCTCAACATCGCAAGGCGTGCTATGAGGTTAGACACGTTCTGAGGCGTAAAGAATTCGCCTCCAGACTTACCCGCATTGGCTGCATAATTAGAAATCAAAAACTCGTATGCATCGCCAAAAGGTCAATCTCATTGTCCTCAAACTTACCGAAATCCAAGCTCTCACGCCCTTGATGACGGCTGCCAAACGTCTATTCTTCTCCTCAACCGTATTTCCCCAATCGGTTTGCTCGTTGTGTCGAAGTCAGCAAAAGAGTCCTTTGATGTCATGTTCTGATGCATAGCCGTTAGCCGAACTTTCTATCGCATCAAAGATTGCCGCTAAATCGGTATTCAGATTAGGATCTCGTATTTGCATTCTTAGCAAGGTTCACAAAGAGTTGACTGGGATAAATAAAGTAGCCCTCGTTCTGACAGCATCGTCCTTTATCTCTGGCGTGATAACATCGTCGGAAAGGTTAGCATAGTCAACACTATCGTCTCCCAGCTTCAATAAAGTTAGTAAAATTCTCGCTGATAAAACGATGAAAAGCGTTCCCCAAAACAAACTGCTTAAAAATCCCAACCGTCCACGGCACCACGCACCTCGTTGGCTATCTTCCATATCGTAGCTTGTAGTTCGTCTCTCTTGCTTTATATTTGTCATTATTATAAATTAGGTTTTGTACTTGACTGATTTAATCTGCAAATATACTATTTTTATGATGTGTTAAACGAGAGAAAGGTGATTTTAACATGGGGAGCGACTGCATTTCTGAATAACGTCTATTAGTGCATAAACAGAT